>ERZ501016.15-NODE-15-length-112081-cov-15.551051_pt1 | contig 112081 bp, 104 predicted proteins | sample MGYA00248889_ERZ501016 | MGnify/ENA primary metagenome ERZ501016 (study PRJEB25958, sample SAMN03398594) | human skin metagenome | study: EMG produced TPA metagenomics assembly of the Human Skin Microbiome Metagenome (human skin metagenome) data set. | reverse complement strand
CCGGCTCGGCCTCCCCGCGGGCGCCGACGCCGGGGCCGTCGTCGCGGCCGTGGCGCAGGCCACGGGGCGCGAGCGCGACGGCATACGGGACCTGCTCGCCGGACCAGACCCCACCACCGACGCCGACCTGGCCGCGACCGCGACCGACCTGGCCCAGCTCGAGGAAGAGGTACGCCACCCATGACCGACCACACCCGCGCCCGCGAGGCCCTGCAGGCCGTGCGCTCCGAGGTGGCCAAGGCCGTCGTCGGGCAGGACGCCGCCGTCACCGGGCTGCTCATCGGCCTGCTGTCCCGCGGCCACGTGCTGCTCGAGGGGGTCCCCGGCGTCGCCAAGACGCTGCTCGTGCGCACCCTCGCGACGGCGCTGTCGATCGACACGCGGCGGGTGCAGTTCACGCCGGACCTGATGCCGGGCGACGTGACCGGGTCGATGATCTTCGACGCCCGCACGACGGAGTTCGCGTTCCGGCCGGGCCCCGTCTTCACCAACCTGCTGCTCGCCGACGAGATCAACCGCACCCCGCCCAAGACGCAGGCCGCGCTGCTGGAGGCGATGGAGGAGCGGCAGGTCACCGTCGACGGCACCTCCCGGCCCCTGCCCGAGCCCTTCCTCGTCGCCGCGACGCAGAACCCCGTCGAGTACGAGGGCACCTATCCCCTGCCCGAGGCCCAGCTCGACCGCTTCCTGCTCAAGGTGGTCCTGCCCGTGCCGCCGCGCGACCAGGAGATCGAGGTCATCTCGCGGCACGCCCACGGCTTCGATCCGCGCGACCTGGCCGCCGCGGGAGTCCGGGCGGTGGCGTCGGGCGAGGACCTGCTCGCCGGGGCCCTGGCCGTGCAGACCGTCGGCGTCGCCCCCGAGGTCGTCGCCTACGTCGTGGACCTGTGCCGTGCCACCCGCACCGCGCCGTCCCTGTCGCTCGGCGCCTCGCCGCGCGGCGCGACGGCGCTGCTGGCGACCGCGCGGGCCTGGGCGTGGCTCAACGGGCGGGACTTCGTGACGCCGGACGACGTCAAGACCCTCGCGCACGCCACGCTCGCCCACCGGCTGTCGCTGCGGCCCGAGGCCGAGCTCGAGGGCGTGTCCGTGGGCGCCGTCCTGCAGACCGCCCTCGACGCCGTGCCGGTGCCGCGGTGAGCAGCGCTCGATGACCCTCACCGGCCGCGCCGTGGCGCTCGCCCTGCTGGGCGTGGTGCCGGTGCTGCTGCGCCCCGAGCCCCTCACCGCCACGCTGTGGCTGGTGCTCGTCGTGGTGGTGGCCGGGGCCGACGCGCTGCTGGCCGCCTCGCCGCGCCGTCTGTCGATCACCCGCGACCGCGTCGGGACCATCCGCGCCGCGACCACCACCACGAGCCGGCTGCACGTGCACAACGCGTCCCGCCGGACCGCCCGCGGTGTGCTGCGCGACGCCTGGCAGCCGTCGGCCGGGGCCGGCGGCGAGCGGCACCGCCTCACGGTGGCCGCCGGCGCCACGGTGGTCGTCGAGACGGGCCTGACGCCCGTGCGGCGCGGGGACCGGCATACGGACCTCGTCACCGTCCGCACCCTCGGCCCGCTGGGGACCGCAGGGCGCCAGGCGTCGGTCGACGTGCCGGGGACCGTGCGGGTGCTGCCGCCCTTTCACTCGCGGCGGCACCTGCCGAGCCGGCTCGCGCGGCTGCGGCAGATCGACGGGCGCTCGGCGGTGCGGGTGCGGGGGCAGGGCACGGAGTTCGACTCCCTGCGCGAGTACGTCGAGGGCGACGACGTCCGCTCGATCGACTGGCGAGCCTCGGCGCGGCGCAGCGAGCTGGTCGTGCGGACCTGGCGACCCGAGCGCGACCGGCGGATCACGCTGGTCGTCGACACCTCGCGGCTGTCGGCCGGGCGCGTGGACGACACGACCCGGCTGGACGCGGCCATCGAGGCGTCCTTGCTGCTCACGGCCCTCGCCGCGCACGCCGGCGACCACGTCGACCTCGTCGCGGGCGACCGCGTCGTGCGCACCCAGCTCGCGGGGGTGGCTCGTCCCGAGATGCTCGCTGCCATGTCCGACGCGCTGGCGACCGTGCAGCCCGCCATCGTCGAGGCGGACTGGCAGGCGCTGGCCGCCGCCGTGGCCCGGCAGGCGCGCCGGCCCTCACTCGTGGTGCTGCTGACGCCCCTCGAACCCGCCGCCGTCGCCGAGTCGCTCCTGCCCGTGCTGCCCCTGCTCACCCAGCGTCAGCGGGTGTGCATCGCGTCCTGCGCCGACCCCGACCTGGACCGTATGGCGACCGCCCGCCGCACCGCCGAGCAGGCCTATGGCGCGGCCGCCGCCGAGCGGACACGGACGCTGCGCCTGCAGACCGCCGACGCGCTGGCCCGGCTCGGCGTGACCGTGGTGGACGCGCCGCCCGAGGACCTCGCGCCGGCCCTGGCCGACCACTACCTCACGCTCAAGTCCCGCGGCCTCCTCTGACCTACCGGGGGTAGGGGCATCGACCGGCCTTCGTCCCCCAGGCTGATGCCCCCGCCGGGGGTAAGGGCATCGACCGGCCGCCCACGTGTCTCCGACGCCTCGGCGAGAGGGCAAGAATGGCGGCTCCGTGCGACCGGGGGGCGCCATACGTGCCCTCTCACGACACGCGCGAGCCCCACACAGGCGACCACTCGACGAGCCGCGCCCATGGGAGGGCGACCGCGCCCGGCCTAGGGCAGCGGGGTGCCCTGGTGGTAGGTCTGACGCCACCCGTTCGCGGTGCGCTGCCACAAGGACGTGCGCCGAGCCCGACAGCCGTCGCGATCCGAGTCCCACAAGACCTGGGTGATGCCCGGCGCCAGCACCGGCGATTGTGCCTGGTGGGCGGTCGAGTCGAGGTCAGAGGGTCGCGACGGCCTCGTCCTCGCGGTCGGCGGCGTCCACGTCACCGGTCACCCCCCGCAAGGCCGCCCGCCGCCCCACCACGAACACGTAGACGAAGAACGCGACCTCGGCCAGCACGCCGATCGCGATCCGCGCCCAGGTCGGCAGGCCCGAGGGCGTCACGAAGGCCTCGAGGATCCCCGACACGAGGAGCACCACCACCAGCCCCATCGCCACCCCGACGGTGGTGCGGCCGGCTGCGGCGAGCGACGCCATACGACTGCGAGGCCCCGGCTCGACCCATGACCAGAACAGCCGCAGCCCCACCCCCGCCGCCACGAACACCGCGGTCAGCTCGAGCAGCCCGTGCGGCAGGATCAGGCCGAAGAACAGCGCGCCCCGCCCGTGACGCACCATCAGCGCGGCGATGACCCCGAGGTTGATCACGTTGGCCAGCAGGACGTAGACGACCGGCGCACCCAGCACCCCCATGGCGATGCACTGCGCGGCGATCCAGGCGTTGTTGGTCCACACCCGCGCCGCGAAGCTCGTGGCCGCGTGCTCGGAGTAGTAGCTCTCGAAGTCGGTGTTGACGTACTGCGCCACCTCGCCCGGGCTCATCAGCGAGTTCTCGAGGGTGGGGTTGTGGTAGAACCACCAGCCCGCCCCGAACGCCACGAGCAGGCTCACCACCGTCGTCGTCAACCACCACCAGCGCAGGTGGTAGAGCGTCGCCGGGAAGGTCTCGCCGAAGAACCGCGCGATATCCCGCGCCGACCCGGTCCGGGTGCCCGAGGCGCGCCGCCGCGCCCGCGCCAGCACCCCCGAGAGCCATTGCACGACACCAGGGTCCGGTGCGCTCGTGCGCACGACGGCGAGGTGCGTGCCGACCCTTTGGTAGAGGTCGAGCAGGCGGTCGGCCTCCTCCGCGGAGAGCCGCGAGCGGCGCGTCAGCGCGTCGAGCTCGTCCCACTCCCCCCGGTGGGCCGCGACGTAGGCGTCCAGGTCCACGGCCTCACCCTAGCCCGCGCCCTGCGAGGACCGGGTCACCGCCGTCCACCGACCTTCCCGCTAGGCTGCCGGACATGCACCCGTCCAGGTCAGCCCGCCCGACGATCGGGGTGGGCGAGGACGACCTCGTCACCGGTGACGCCGTGGCCCTGCGCGTGCCGGCCGCGGGCCCGGGGCTGCGCGTCGCGTCCGGCGCGATCGACGTGGCGGTGGGTGGGCTGCTGCTGCTCGGCCTGTCGATCGCCTTCGGCGGCGTGCTGGGCGACCTCGACGACGCGGCGGGCGCGGCGCTGGTCCTCACCACCGTCGTGACGACCCTGGTCATCCTGCCCGCCGCCGTCGAGACCCTCACCCGCGGCCGCTCCCTGGGTCGGCTCGTCACCGGCACGTGCATCGTCCGCGACGACGGCGGCCCGGTGGCCTTCCGCCAGTGCCTGACGCGATCGCTCGTCGGGTTCCTGGAGATCTGGGGCACGAGCGGCGCCGTGGCCTTCTGCGCGGTGGTGCTCACCGCGCGCGGCAAGCGGCTCGGCGACCTCGCCGCAGGCACGTATGCCGTCCGGGACCGCCTCCGGCTGCAGCTGCCACCGCCCGTGCCGCCCGCCCCCGAGCTGTCCGCCTGGGCCGCGACCGCCGACATCGCCCCTCTGCCGGACGGGCTCTCGCTGGCGACGCGTCAGTTCCTGCACCGCCGCGACGGCCTGGAGCACGTGGCCCGGGCCCGCATCGCTCAGGAGCTGGCCGCCACCGTCGCCCAGCACGTCATGCCGCTACCTCCCCCCGGCACCCACCCGGAGGCCTTGCTGCAGACCGTGGTCGCAGAGCGGGGTCGGCGCGACGCCGAGCGGCTGGTCCGCGACGCCGCCACCCGGCACCGCGTCCTCCCCCACCTCTGACGCGCCCCGCGAACGCTCACACCAGCTCGGCATACCCCGGCTTGATGGCCTCGTCGATGAGGGCGAGCCGCTGGTCGAAGGCGATGAACGCGGACTTCATCGCGTTGATCGTCACCCAGCGCAGGTCCGTCATCGTCCAACCGGCGTCGCGCACGAGCAGGGTCATCTCCTGGCCCACGCTCGTGTCGCTCATCAGCCGGTTGTCGGTGTTGACCGTCACGCGGAAGCGCAGGTCCTTGAGCAGCGTGATCGGGTGCAGCGCGATGCTCGGGGACGCGCCGGTCTGGACGTTGCTGCTGGGGCACATCTCGAGCGGCACGCGCTTGTCCCGGACGTAGGCCGCGAGCAGACCGAGCCGCACGTCGTGCACGTCGGGCAGCCGGTGGTGCTCGGCCATCCACTGCGGGTAGGCGACGCCGTCCACCGTGAGGTCGTCCACGATCCGCACGCCGTGCCCGAGCCGGTCGGCGCCGCACCAGGTGAGCGCCTCCTGGATCGACGGCAGCCCGAAGGCCTCTCCCGCGTGGATCGTGAAGTGGGCGTTCTCGCGGGCGAGGTACTGGAACGCGTCGAGGTGCCGGGTGGGCGGGTAGCCGGCCTCGGCGCCGGCGATGTCGAAGCCGCTGACCTCCTGCTGGCGGTAGCGCACGGCCAGCTCGGCGATCTCGCGGCTCATCGCGGCGTGGCGCATGGCGGTGAGCAGCGCGGTGACCCGGATCTCGCGGCCCTCCTCGCGAGCGAGCGCCTCGCCCTCGCGGAAGCCCTCGTTGACGGCCTCGACGACCTCCTCGAGGGTGAGGTCCCGCTCGAGGTGCAGCTCTGGGGCATAACGGATCTCGGCGTAGACGACCCCGTCGCGGGCCAGGTCGAGGACCTCCTCGCGGGCGACGCGGCGCAGGGCCTCCCGGGTCTGCATCACCCCGACGGTATGCGCGAAGGTCTCGAGGTAGCGCACCAGCGAGCCGGAGTCCGCGCTCTCGCGGAACCAGCGCCCGAGGTCGGTCGCGTCGTCGGCGGGCAGGGCGTCATACCCCGTCTCGCGGGCCAGCTCGAGGACCGTGGCAGGGCGCAGCCCGCCGTCAAGGTGCTCGTGCAGGAGCACCTTGGGTGCTCGGGCGACCTGCGGGTCGACGTCGTATGCCGGGGGGCTGCTGTCTCGACTGGTCACCCTCACGACCCTACCGGGGGTAGAGGCATCGACCGGCCTTCGTCCCCCAGGCTGATGCCCCCGCCGGGGGTAGAGGCATCGACCGGCCTTCGTCCCCCAGGCTGATGATCCCGCCCCCGGCGGGTCCCGGCGGGATGGCCTACCGACTGGGGCGGGACCCGAGATCCGCCTCAGGGTGGATGACACGCGCAGGGGTGCCGCGCTGTCGTGGGGTCATGAGGATGGAGCAGATCGACGCGAAGACCCCGCCCACCGAGTTCAGCTGGACCCGCTGCACCGCCTACGGAGCGATCATGATGGCCACCTGGGCCGTGATCACGCTGCTGGTCCGGTTGCTGACCTCCTGGGACGACAAGGTCACCACCCCGGGCATCGCCTTCGGGATCGCGATGGGCATCGCCCTCGAGTACCTCCGCCGGGACAAGGCGCGCAAGGAGGACCGAACGCGGCGCTGACCTCACTCCTCGTCGCGGTGGACTCCATCGGGGGTGAACGCCGGGGTGCAGATCGCGAGGTATGTCGCACCCTCCGCGCCCACCCGATAGCGAATCCGCTCGCCCGCGCGGGTCACGATGCTCTGACCTGTGACGACGCTGGTGGGGCCGCCGTCGTGGTCGACGACGACCTCGCCACCCAGCACGACGGTCACCTCGTCGAAGTCAGGCGTCTGGTAGGGCTCGGACCACCCCGCCGGCGCCTCCATCCGGGCGACGGAGACGCCGCGGTCACCGGTCGAGGCGCTGCCGACGTGCTCGTCGATGATCTTGCCGCCGGGGACGGGGATGCGGACGGGGTCGGTGATCAGCTCGGGCATGCCAGGAGCCTACCTAGTCGACCGCGCACGTCGGCTTGACGCTATGTCTCTATCCAAAGGCCACTGTGTGGTGTCTCTTGGATAGGGACATCAGGACAGGAGGCGGCGATGCCGTTCCAGACCCCAGAGCTGACACGTCACGACCTCGATGTGGTGGCAGAGATCCATGGAGTCCGCCTCGAGCTCTCGGCCCGCCCGCGTCTCACCGACCCCTACCCCGACCTGCTCAGCCACTGAGCCCGAGCCGGTACGCCGGAGATGGTCACCGTCTGGGCTTGCGAGCGTTCATGACGAGCACGACCACACCGGTCAGCACGAACACCAGGGCGGGCAGCCCGACCTTGACGGGTTCGGCTCGGCTGAGCAGCGCCAGGGGCACCAGCACGATCAGGCAGATCAGCACCGCCAGCACCTTGCCGGTCGTCCGGTCAGTCATCGGGTCTCCTCGTGCGGTCGTGGCGTCTCGGGCGCCGGCGCACGGGACACCGTCGAGCCGAGCCGGCGCAGCCCCTCGGCGATGACCTGCGGCCCGGTGCCGACGTTGAGGCGGATGTGATCGCCCCACGCCGCGCCGAACTCGCGGCCGATCCCCACCGCCAGGCGCGCGTCCGCCAGCAGCCGCGCCGCCGGATCCTGGCCCAGGTCAAGACCGCCCGCGTCGACCCACGACAGGAAGGTCGCCTGCGCGGGCACCGCGATCCGCGCCCCCAAGGGGAGGCTGTCGCGCACCTGCTCGTGGTGAGCAGCGAGGTCGGTCACGAGCGCATCGAGCCACGGGTCGCCGTGCAAGTAGGCGGCTTCCGACGCAAGGTAGCCGAACTGTCCCGCGTGCCAGGGCGTCTCGTACGGAAGACCACGAGACAGCCTGTCCCGCATGACATCCGACGCCGAGACGATCAGGGCGGCCTTGAGGCCGGCGAGGTTCCATGCCTTGGAGGCCGCGTGCACCGCGACCCCGTGGGTGCGGGCCGCGTCCGAGACGGTGAGGTATGGCGTGAACGTGTGCCCGAGCAGGGTCAGCGGGGCGTGGATCTCGTCGCTGAGCACGACCGCGTCGTAGCCGGACACGAGATCTGCCAGCGCCGTGAGGGACTCGCGGGTGTGCACCCACCCGACGGGGTTGTGCGGGTTGCACAGCAGCACCGCCTTGGCCCCGGCCCGCAGCTCGCGCTCGATGCCCTCGAGGTCCAGCGCATAGCTTGAGTCCGACTGCAGCAGAGGGACCTCCACGGTGCGCATGCCGGTCTCGCCGCCCCAGCGAAAGAATGGCGGGTAGACCGGCGGCATGATGACGAACGCGTCCCCGGGCGCGAGCAGCGCCGAGATGGCCGCCATCATCCCGACCGAGACGTCCGCGCACAGCGTCACCTGGTCGGTGTCGACCTCCCACGACCACCGCCGCGCGACGAACCCGGCAAATGCCTCCTGCAGCCCCCGCCCGAAGCTCGGGTAGCCCGTGTCTCCTAGCGCCACAGCACGATTGAGCGCCTCGGCGACGGGCGGCGCCAGCAGGCAGTCCATCTCGGCCACCGGCATGGGCAGCACATCGCGGTCGTAGAGCGTCCACTTCGCGCTGCGCCGCGCCCGCAGGTGCGGCAGGTCGAGCCACTCCACTTGTGCCGCAACGCCGCTCATGCGATCCGCTCCATCACGACGTCGGGCCGCTCAGGCTGCCCCTCCCCGATCGACCACGCGCCCTCGAGGCAGGCCTCTGCCCGCTCGAACCGCTCCGGTGTGTCCGTGTGCAGCGTGAGCAGCGGCTGCCCCTGCGTCACGGGATCGCCCGGCTTGGCATGCAGCTCGACGCCGGCACCGGCCTGGACCGGGTCCTCCTTGCGGGCGCGACCGGCGCCGAGACGCCAGGCGGCGACTCCCACGGCATACGCGTCGAGCGACTGCAGCACCCCGCTCTCCGGTGCCGAGATGACGTGCTGCTCTGCGGCCGTGGGCAGCTCGGCGTCCGGGTCGCCACCCTGGGCGGCGACCATGCGGCGCCATACGTCCATCGCGCGGCCGTCGGCCAGCGCGTCGGCCGGGTCGACGTCGGACACCCCTGCGGCAGAGAGCATCTCGCGCGCCAGCGCCACGGTGAGCTCGACGACGTCCGCCGGGCCGCCACCGGCGAGCACCGCCACGGACTCGCGGACCTCCAGGGCGTTGCCCGCCGTCAGGCCGAGGGGCGTCGACATGTCGGTGAGCAACGCCACCGTGGTGACACCGGCGTCGGTCCCGAGATCGACCATGGTGCGGGCGAGCTCGCGGGCGTCGTCGGTGGTCTTCATGAAGGCGCCGGACCCGACCTTGACGTCCAGGACGAGCGCGCCCGTGCCCTCGGCGATCTTCTTGGACATGATCGAGCTGGCGATCAGCGGGATGGCCTCCACGGTGGCGGTGACGTCGCGCAGGGCATAGAGCTTCTTGTCGGCGGGGGCCAGGCCCGAGCCGGCCGCGCAGATCACCGCGCCGAGGTCCTCGAGCTGGCGCAGCATCGCCTCGTTGGTGAGCTCCGCCTGCCAGCCGGGGATCGACTCGAGCTTGTCGAGCGTGCCCCCCGTGTGGCCGAGCCCGCGACCGGACAGCTGCGGCACCGCGACGCCGCACGCAGCCACCAGGGGCGCCAGCGGCAGGGTGATCTTGTCGCCGACCCCGCCGGTCGAGTGCTTGTCGGCGGTGGGGCGGCTCAGCGAGGAGAAGTCCATCCGCTCGCCGCTCTCGATCATCGCGGCGGTCCACCGCGAGATCTCCTCGCGGCTCATGCCGTTGAGAAAGATCGCCATGGCGAGGGCCGACATCTGCTCGTCCGCGACGACCCCGCGGGTGTAGGCGTCGATCACCCAGGCGATCTGGCTGTCGCTCAGGGGGTGCCGGTCGCGCTTGGCGCGGATGACGTCGACGGCATCGTGCTGCTCACTCATGCACCGACCCTACCGGGGGCGCGGACGGAGGATGGCATAGGCCACCAGCCCCGCCACCAACCCCCAGAAGGCCGACATGATCCCCAGCGCCTGCGCCCCCGACGCCGTCACGGCCAGGGTGATCAGGGCCGCCTCGGTGACGCTGCGGTGGTGGTCGCCCTCGTGCATGGTGTCCTAGATCGCGGCCTGCAGCGGCGACAGCAGCGCCACCCCCGCGAGGGCCGTGAGCATGCCTGCGGGTATGGCGAAGAACAACGACACGATCGTCGCCGACGCGAACCCCCCCACGGCCAGCACCCCACCGAACGCGAGCGCGAGGAACACCGCGTAGCGCGGCTGCCACCGCCGCCCCAGCAGGTAGCCGAGCACCAGACCGCCGGCCACGATGGGCTGTCCGACCACTGCCGCCGCCACCTTGAGCGCGAACGGGAAGAGCACCCATGCCAGCACCGCCGCCGTGATGGGCCGCGGCACCGCCTGCAGCAGCCGCCCCACCAGGCCGGTCGCGCCGAGCAGGACGGACACGACCCCGCACACGATCTAGGCCCCCACCGCGTCGGAGAACCGGTAGCCGCCGAGCGAGGTGATGAGCAGCGCCGCCCCCGGGATCGACCAGGCCACCATGACCGGCTGCATGGTCCCCCACGACATGACGAGGCAGACCAGACCCGAGCCGACCGAGATCGCCCAAACCCACGAGGCGGTCAGCTGGCTCGACAGCCCCGCCGCCCGTGCCGCCTCCAGCATGACGAGCAGCGGGCCGGCATACGAGATCGCCACGGTGATGAACCCGGCCAGCACGGCGGACAGGCTGGCGTCGCGGCGCAGGTCGGGGCGGGTGCGGGTCGTGGTGGCGGGGGTGCTCACGCGGGCCTCTCGTCGGGGGCACCGGGACGGGCCGCCCGGCGATGGCCGCGCTCAGGCTAGCGGGGGTGGCCCTCCGGTCACCCCGGGGATGTGCCAAGGTCTGGCCCGGAGGTATGACGCCCCGCCCGCTCGCGGGGCCCGCCCCGGCATCGGGGACGCTGGGTGTCGTCATGGCAACCACCAACTTCCCCGTTGTCGGGGCTCGGTTCCGGCGCGACCGCGGCGGAAGTGCAGCGATCGAGGCATCGTCAGGAGAGTTGACGTCATCCGACAACGCTCCTGACGGTGCGCCGTGGGCATCGATCGCGCTGCTGGTGCGGAGCGTGACAGTCGCCGTCGCTCGGTGGCGCGGAGCCGCGGAGCCCGGGATCTGAGCCACCGCTAGCGAGCTGCCGCCGCGATCGCGTCGAGGTCGCGGACGGCGAAGCGGTGGTGCTCCCACTCCTCCTCGAGGATGGTGTGCAGGCACGACAGCGTTGTCTCGGGGTGCTGCGGGGCCCACGGGTTCTGGCGCGGGACGCCCAGGGCGGCCTCGTCGACGCCTGCCACGAAGTCCCGCACCATGGCAACCCGGTCGGCGCGGACCGCGAGCACCTCGGCATACGTGGGGGTCTCGATCGTGAAGACCGACATGTCATAGCCGTCGAGCTCGTACTCGTCGTTCGGCTGGCCGAGCGGGTGGTAGGGCTGCTCGACCTCGAGGATCGCGCGCCCCAGCCACGTGTCGGTGGCCATCACCAGGTGCCGCAGCGTCTGCGCGAAGGACCACTCGCCACCGACGGACACGTCGACGGTGCCGGGCGGCATCGCAGCGGCCCGCGCCAGGGTCGCGGCCCACGCGCTCTCGACGGCGGCCCAGGCCGCCCGCAGCCCATCCGGGTCGTCGGCGCGCCGCAACGCCCGCCCAGGGAAGCGGCGGTCCAGCTCCGCGTCGACGTATGGAGCGACGTCGACGCCGTTGACCAGCAAGGCATCTCCCTCACCCAGCAGCCACGGTGCGTCCATCTCCATCCCGGCGACGTCGACGGCCCGCATCACCGCGCCGCTCAGGTCCACCTCCACGAACCGCGCCCCGCGCAGGCTCGTCCGGACGAACTCGCGCGGCTCTGCGTCATCGCTCATGCGTCGATCCTGCCGGTCGATGCCCCCGCCGGGGGTAGGTCGGCGCGGTAGCGGGCGAAGGACGGCACCAGCGCCGACGCCACCAGCACCAGGACGACCACGAGCACGCCGCCGAGCAGCGTCGCCCACGCCGCCCCGACGAGCCCCGCCGCATAGCCGTGCGCCACGTCAGCGATCCGCGGACCGCCCGCCACCACCACGATGAAGATCCCCTGCAGCCGGCCCCGCACCTCCGGCGACGCCGAGCTCTGCAGCATGGCCTGCCGGAACGCCGCCGAGACCATGTCCGCAGCCCCTGCCACGGCCAGGGCCACCGCCGCGAGCCAGATCCACGGGTGCAGCCGACCACCAGCCGGCAGCACCGCCGCCCCCGCCAGCGCCACCGCCGCGCCCCACGCGACGATGCACAGCACCACCGCCCGCCCGTGCAGCGTCACGCGCGACACCCACCCGGAGAAGACCCCGCCGAGCACCGCCCCCGCCGGGATCGCGGCAAAGAGCACCGCGAAGGCCAGCCCGCCGCCGACCTCGCCGCCCAGGTCGACGTGCGCGATCTCGGGAAAGAGCGCCCGCGGCATCCCCGCGACCATGGCGATCAGGTCCACCACGAAGCTCATCATCAGCACGGGATGCCCTCCGAGATAACGGATCCCGTCGATGACCGAGCGCAGCCCCGGCGCGGATGACGGTGACCCCGGATGGCGCTCCGCGGGCAGCGGGGGCAGACGGCGGACGGCATACAACGTGGCCAGCAGGCAGATCGCGTCAGCGAGGTAGAGCCACGAGAACCCCACGAGCGGGATCAGCGCGCCCGCCACGAGCGGTCCCGCGATCGCGCCGGCCATGAAGAGGGTCATGTTGAGCGCGTTGGCGGCCGGCAGCAGGTCCATCGGCAGGATCGACGGCAGCACGGCGGTGCGCGTCGGCTGGTTGACCGCGAAGAACGCCTGCTGCACGGCGAACAGGCCGAGCAGCAGCCAGACATTCGTGGACCCGAGCGCCGCCTGCAGCCAGAAGCCGAGCGTCGTCACGATCAGGCCGACGGTGGTGATCGTCAGCAGCCGCCGCTTGTCCAGGTGGTCGGCCAGCGCCCCGCCCCACAGCCCGAAGACGACCAGCGGCACGAGCCCGAAGATCCCGGTCAGCCCGACATAGGCCGACGACCCGGTGTCGGCGTAGATCTGCGCCGGCACGCTGACGATGGTCAGCTGGGCGCCGATCACGGTGACGATGTTGGCGGTCCACAGCCGCCGGAAGTCCCCGTGCTGCAGCGGTCGGGTGTCGGCGACGACGGAGCGCAGGTTCACCGGGACAGCCTAGGTCCTCGCACCCGCCCGGCCGACGGGAATGACAGACGTTGATTGAAAGTTCTACGACCCATGATCGACTCGACGCTGTCTCCCGCCCTCACTCTCCCCCAGGACGCCCAGGACCTGCTCTTCCGAGAGGCTCGCACCCCCAACGCCTTCACCGACGACCCCGTGACCGACGAGCAGCTGCGCGAGATCCACGACCTGGTCCGGTGGGCCCCCACCTCGATGAACCAGCAGCCGCTGCGCGTCGTGGCGGTCCGCTCCCCCGAGCAGCGCGCCGCCCTTGTCGACGCCATGATGGGTGGCAACCAGGCCAAGACCCAGGACGCCCCGCTGACGCTGATCTTCGCCGCGGACAAGGACTTCCACGACAACCTGGTCACCCAGTTCCCCGCCAACCCCGGCGCGCGCGACCTGTTCGAGGGCTTCGGCCGCGAGGGCCGCGAGGGTTCCGCCCGTCTCAACGCGGCGCTGCAGATCGGCTACTGGGTCCTGGGCGTGCGCGCGGCCGGGCTGGCCATCGGCCCCATGACGGGCGTCGACTTCGCCAAGGTCGACCAGACCTTCTTCCCCGACGGCCGACACACCGCACTCGTCGTCGCGAACGTGGGTCGACCGGACGACTCCTCCTACTACCCCCGCGGCCCGCGACTGGACCTCGACGACGTGCTCACCACGGTGTGACCCGGCCGTATGACGTGGCGGCTCGCGGGCCCGGACAACCGCCGCGACGGCGACAAGGCCGGCCTGATCACGCGCATGCCCGTCACCCAGGCCCAGCTCGCGGCGAGGTCCTCGTCGCCGCGCCTGGTGCACCTGGCCGACCGACCCGCCGCGATCTGCGGCGCCGAGGGCTGACCCGCAAGGTCGCCGGCACCCGCGCCAGGCTGCCCGCCGGACGATCCTGTCAGGCGTGCAGCGCCGCACCGTCGCCTGCCCTGCTGTGAGCTCGCCGGGCGCCCGGTCCATGATGGCCGTATGACGAGCGCCCGCCGCCTGGACGACCACTACCTCGCGCGGCTGCCGGACGGGACGGTCAAGCAGGTCAACCCCTTCACCGGCACGCAGGTGTGGACGGTGCCGGGGCGCGGCAACCGGCCGCTGGCGGCCCCCGCCCTGGCCGCGGCACCCGTGGCCGAGGGCGAGCGGGACCGGCTGTGCGCGTTCTGCCCGGAGCGCTACGCCGAGACACCTCCGGAGAAGTCGCGGCTCGTGAGAACCCGCGCCGGTCAGGCAGGCCCGGGGTGGGCGACGCTGACTGGCCTGTCCCGCACGGAGCTTCACGACACGGTCGCCGAGTTCCGGCGCGTGCCCAACCTGTTCGAGATCCTCAGCTACGACTACTGGCGGCTCAACCACGGCGTCACCCTGTCCGCTGCGGCCCGCGCCCGCCGCGACGCCTACCTCGCCGACCCGGCCGGGCGGGCGCACATGCTCGCCGTCGCCCGCACCAAGGCGCTCGCCAGCGGGACGTCACGCGAGGCGTGGGAACTCCTCGACGAGGAGCGGCGCCTCTCGGGGACCGAGGCCTTCTTCGGCGGCGGGCACGACGTGATCGTCGCGCGCCGCCACCTGGTCGACGGCGCCACCGACACGGGCGGTCTCGCCTCGTCGGGCATGCTCACCCCCGAGGAGCACCGCGCCTACGTCCGATTCACCGTCGACGCCATGGCGGACCTCTACGCCGCCAACCCGAACGTGCGCTACGTCGCCGCCTTCCAGAACTGGCTGAAGCCCGCCGGCGCCTCCTTCGACCACCTGCACAAGCAGCTCGTTGCCGTCGACGAGCTGGGCACCCAGGCCGAGCAGGAGCAGGAGCGGCTGCGCCGCCACCCCACGCTGTATGCCGACGCCGGTCCCGCCCTCGCCGAACGCTCCGGACTCGTGGTCGCCCGCACCGAGCACGCGATCGCCTACGCGGGGTTCGGGCACCGCTACCCCACCCTCGAGGTCCACTCCCTGTCCCCGACCCGCCAGCCCTGGCGGCAGCAGCGCCACGAGGTCGACGCCGTCGCGGACCTGCTGCACGCCCTGCACGCCGCCACCGGCGCCCACGTGCCCTGCAACGAGGAGTGGCACCACACCCCCACCGGCGTCGACCTGCCCCTGCCCTGGCGGATCGTCCTCAAGTGGCGGGTCTCCACGCTGGCGGGGTTCGAGGGCGGCACCAAGATCTACGTCAGCACGATCGACCCATGGGCGCTGCGCGACCGGGTGGTCGCCCGGCTGCGGGTCCTCGCCGACGAGGGGCGGCTGGCGGACGGCATACGACTCGCTGCGCCGACCGGATCTGCACCATAGCTGACCCGGGGGCCGGCCCACGGCCGTCGCCCGCCCCCGGGTGTGCTGGGGAGCGGGCGACGAGCGTGGGGGCGAGCGTCAGAAGTCGAAGCCGCCGACGTCCCCGAAGTCGCCGAACCCGTCGAAGCCTCCGCCGTCGCCGCCGAAGTCGCCGCCCCCGTCGCCGCCGAAGTCCCCGCCCCCGTCGCCGAAGCCGTCCCCGGCGAGGTCCGCCCCGCCGTCCCCGAAACCGTCCATGCCGTCGAAGATCGCCCCGGCCACCGCGGTGCCGACCACGACGCCGGCGATCGAGCCCAGCATCGAGCCCATGATCATGCCGCCCATGCCCATGCCGCCAGGGCCGCCCCCGACCCCGGCGCCACCGAACGTCCGCTCCATGAACCCCGGCTGGCGCATCTCGGCGCGAGTCGCCGCGCGGGCCAGCGACTGCGGGTCGTCCCCGGCCGGCGTCTCGCCGGACTGCGACAGGCCGGTCAGCACCTGCTGGCGCTGCTCGGGCGTGAGCTTGGCGAAGGCCTCGGCGTGCGCCTCCTCGACCTTCTCCGGCGGGGCGGTGCGCAGCAGGTAGCGGTAGCGTTCGATGGCCTGCTGGTCCTCGGCCGACTGAGCCGTCTGGCCCGGCTGCCCCGCACCGGCCGCGCCCTGCCGAGGCGTCCCCACCTGCTCGTAGCCGACAGGCGGCGGCGCGTACTGCGGCTGGTGCTGCTGGTAGCCCTGCTGCTGGTAGCCCTGCTGCGGCGTGCGGCCCAGCAGTCGGTCGAGGAATCCCATGGTCACTCCCGTGTGTCGTCGGTCGTCCTGTCCGAGCAACGAGGGCCTTACCCCAGGCGTTCCCGGCGCACCCCCGCGAGTCGGGCGGCCGCGTCCATCGCGATCCAGAACACCTGCTCGTGCGCGTCCCCCGCCGTGACCCAGCCGCGGTGGTCCCAGTCCTCCCCGGCGAGCGAGTCCGCGCTGAACAGGATCTGTCCCAGCTCGACCCCGCGGTAGGCCGCCACGGCGAGGAATGCGCTGGCCTCCATCTCGACGACCGCGCACCCGGCCTCGATCCGGCGTGCGACGGTGGACCGGGTCTCGCGATAGATGCCGTCGGTGGTCCACGTGCGGCCGGTCTCGTGCGGCGCGCCGGCCGCGTCGAGGGCGTCGAGGCAAGCCCGTATGCCGAGGGCCCCCGCCTCGACCACCGGCGACACGGCCCCGTAGTGCGCGCTCGTGCCCTCGTCACGCAGGGCCGAGGTCACGACGAACGGATGGCCCATCACCAGGTCGGGCACGAGGACCCCCGCCGACCCCACCGCCACGAACCGCGTGATGCCGCGCGCGATCGACTCCTCGAGGAACATCACGGCCCGCGGCGCCCCGATCTCGGGAAAGAAGAAAGCGATCCGTCGGCCTGCGACCTCGCGGACGTAGCAGGGCTGCCCGCCGATGATCGAGGTGAAGCTGAAGGCGACGGCCGAGCCCTCGCGCTCCCCCACCGCGCGGACCGTGTCGGGAAAGAAGCAGATGACCGCGGCGTCGGGGATCTCGTCGTCGTGCAGGCGGGGATACATGGCGGCGGGCTCGAGCACCCCCGGCTCGTCCAGGTCACCCGGCAGGTGCAGCCCCGTTAGCCCCGTCACGTCCCCTCCCCTCGCCGACTGGTCACTTCTGGACACCCCCACCCCTGCGCTGCAGGTCCTCGGCGCCGAAGGCCTGGGGCAGCACCTCGCTCATCGGCAGCACCCCGAGGGGCGTCTGGAGCAGGCAGGACGCGCCGCCGTGCTCCCAGATCAGCTGCCGGCAGCGGCCGCACGGCATGAGCGACGCACCCTCGGCGTCCACGCACGAGACCGCCACGAGCCGCCCTCCGCCCGACGCGTGCAGCTGCGACACCATCCCGCACTCGGCGCACAGGCCGACGCCGTAGGAGGCGTTCTCGACGTTGCAGCCCACCACGACCCTCCCGTCGTCGACGAGGCCGGCCACGCCGACGGGGAAGGACGAGTAGGGGGCGTACGCGTGCCGCATCGCCTCGACGGCGGCCGCGCGCAGGGCGTCCCAGTCGACCTCGCCGGCGCGGGACGGCATACGGCTCAACCCACCTCACCCTTGCGATAGACCGCACCGTCGGCGGCCGGCATCCGCAGGGTCTGCGACGCGAGGGCCAGGACGAGCAGCGTGGCGATGTAAGGCGCGGCGCTCGTCAGCTCGCCGGGCACCGAGTCGGTCGTGAGGAAGGTCCAGACCAGGACCGCCCCGAGCGCGATCGCGAAGGCGCCGCCGACCAGGTTGCGGCGCAGCAGCTGCCAGGCGCCGAGGACGAGCAGCAGCAGGCCGCCGACCAGAAGCAGGGCGTGCACCGCGCCGCCGCGCAGCTGCACGGCGTCGAAGTAGCCGAACAGCAGGGAGCCGGCGGCCAGCGACCCGGGCCGCCAGTTGCCGAAGATCATGGCGGCGAGGCCGATGTAGCCGCGGCCGCCGGTCTGCCCGTCGCGGAAGACGTTGGCCGCCACGAGCGCGAGGAAGCCGCCGCCGAGCCCGGCGAACCCGCCCGAGATCAGCACGGCGAGGAACTTGTGGAGGTAGACGTTGACGCCGAGCGACTCGGCGGACCAGGGGTTCTCGCCGCAGGAGCGCAGTCGCAGCCCGAAGGTCGTGCGCCACAGCACCCACCACGACAGGAGCACGAGCAGCCCGGCGATGATGGTCAGCACCGACAGGTTGGTGACGAACGCCGCCAGCACGCCGGCCACGTCCGAGACGAAGAAGATGCGTTTGCCCTCGAGCGAGGTCAGGGCGGGTGACAGGCCCGGCACGGTCACGTCGGGCAGGTGCGGCAGGGGCGGCGACTGGGTCGCGCCACCGCCGGGGGTGCCGGTGAAGGCGCGGGCCGAGAGGTACTTGGCGCCGCCCATGCCGATGAGGTTGACGGCGACACCCGAGACGATGTGGTCCACGCCGAAGACGACGGTGGCGAGGGCGTGGATCGCGCCGCCGACCATGCCCAGCAGGACCGCACCGACGATGCCGGCCCAGGCGCCCCAGTGCCACGCGAAGAACGCCGCGCCCCAGGTGCCGAGGATCATCATCCCCTCGAGGCCGATGTTGACCACGCCCGCCCGCTCGGACCACAAGCCGCCGAGGCCGGCCATGCCGATCGGCACGGCGAGGCCGAGAGCGGCGGCGAGGGCGCCGGAGGACGCGAGGTCGTTCTCGCCGGTCACGACCCGCATCACCGAGACGAACAGCAGTGCGAGCAGGACGAGCCCGGCGATCTGCAGTCCGGACAGGCGCCGGCGACGACGGGGCACGGCGCTGCGCCCGTCCGGCCGCTCCGTCACCGGGGTGGCGGTGGTGCTCATGCGCTCGCTCCTTGCATGGAGGTGGACGTGGGGGGTGTCGACCGGGCCGCGAGCTCGCGGGCGACCTTGGCCTGCTCGAGCCGGACGTTGGCCCGCCGCACGAGCTCGTAGGCGATGACGACGGCCAGCACGATCACGCCCTGGATGATGTAGACCAGCTCGGAGGAGACGCCGGCATTGATCTGCAGCCCGTTGCCCTGCTGGTCGAGGTAGGACCACAGCAGCGCGGCGAGGGCCATCCCGATGGGGTGGTTGCGCCCGAGCAGCGCGATCCCGATGCCGGCGAAACCGATCCCTGGCTGGAAGTTGGTGCCGTAGGCGTGGTCCTGGCCGAACAGCAGCGGCAGCCCGATCAGGCCCGCGATCGCGCCGGACAGGATCATCGTCGACATGATCATGCGGTGGGCGTCGACTCCGCTCGCGATCGCCGCGCTCTCGGACTGACCGGCGGCGCGCAGGTCGAAGCCGAACCGCGTCCGGCCGAGGACCAGCCAGTAGAGCAGGCCCACGACGAGCGCGAGCACGATCAGGCCGTAGACCTTGGTGGTCGTGCCGCTGACGAGCTGCAGGCCGGGCACCCACGAGTCCTGCGGCAGGGGCTTGGTGTTGGTGACGTTGCTGCCGGCGCCGGCCGAGGTGTCCCGCGCCTTGGTCAGCAGGAAGGCCACGACGCTGGTCGCGATGGCGTTGAGCATGATCGAGGAGATCACCTCGGAAACACCGCGCTTGATCTTGAGGTAGCCCGCGATCGCGGCCCACCCGGCGCCGACGAGCATGGCGACCAGGGTCGTGGCGACGACGTTGGCCCAGCCCGGCAGGTAGCCCTGCGCCCCGAACACGGCGGCGGCGAAGACCGCCACGCGGTACTGCCCCTCGGCGCCGATGTTGAACAGGTTCATCCGGAAGCCGATGGCCAGGGCCACGGCGGCGAGGTAGTAGACGACGGCGCCGTTGACGATCTTGGCGATCAGCCGGGGGCTCGGCTGGCGGAGCAGCTCGGTCCAGACGGCGCCCACCGGGTCCCCGGCCACGACGAGCACCAGGGACGTGATCACGAACGCCACGACGATGGCGAGCAGCGGCGCCGCGAGCGCGAGCAGGACGGCGCGGGGCGAGACCTTCATCGGGTGGACTCCTGCTGGTGGGTCGGCTCGGTCTGCAGGGCAGGAGCCGGTATGCCGGAACCGCCCGTCGTCGCGTGCTGGTCGTCGCGCCGGCCGCCGGTCATCGCGGCGCCCAGGTCGGCCGGGGACGTGGTCGGGGGCAGGTCCTCGGAGAGGCGTCCCTGGTTGATCACGCGGATGGTGTCGGACAGGCCGCGCAGCTCCTCCAGGTCGGCGGTGAGCAGCAGGACGGCGAGCCCCTCGTGCCGGGCCCGCTTGATGTGGTCCCAGATCGCGGCCTGCGCGCCGACGTCGACGCCGCGGGTCGGGTGGGCGGCGACGAGCACCCGTGGCTCATGGGACATCTCGCGACCGATGATGAGCTTTTGCTGGTTGCCGCCGGACAGGGAGCCCGCGGTGACGTGGATCGAGGGCGTCCGCACGTCGTAGTCCTCCACGATGCGCGTGGTGTCGCGCTGCGCGCCGCGGGCGTTGATGAACGGCCCGGACACGTTGGGGGCCTGTGTCTGGTGGCCGAGGATGCGGTTCTCCCACAGCGGCGCCTCGAGCAGCAGCCCGTGCCGGTGGCGGTCGGCGGGGACGTAGCCGACGCCGGCCTCGCGGATGCGGCGCGTCGGCCAGTCGGTGATGTCCTTGCCGCCCAGGTAGACCCGCCCTGCGGAGGGGTCGCGCATGCCCATGATGACCTCGACCAGCTCGTCCTGGCCGTTGCCCTCGACCCCGGCGATGCCGAGGACCTCGCCGGCGTGGACGGTCAGGGACACGTCGTCGAGGACGTCGCGGGCGCCGAGGCGCTCGAGCCGCACGTGCTCCACGACGAGCACGGCGCGGTCGGTGACGGTGGACTCCTCCGTTTGGGGGCTGGGCATCTCGCGACCGACCATGAGCGCGCCGAGCTCGCGGGAGGTGACGGTGCGCGGGTCCGCGCTGCCCACGGTGGTCCCGCGTCGGATCACGGTGATGTCGTCGGCGACGGCGCGCACCTCGTCGAGCTTGTGCGAGATGAAGATGATGGTCAGGCCCTCGGCGGTGAGGGTCTTGAGGTTGTCGAAGAGCTCGTCGACCTCCTGCGGCACGAGCACGGCGGTGGGCTCGTCGAGGATGAGGATGCGGGCGCCGCGATAGAGGACCTTGAGGATCTCGACGCGCTGGCGGGCTCCCACGCCGAGGTCGGCGACCAGCGCCTCCGGGTCCACGCCGAGGCCGTACTCCTTGGAGATGCGCCGGATCTCGGCCTGCGCGCGGTCGCCGATGCCGTGGAGCTTCTCCGCGCCGAGGACGACGTTCTCGGTGACGGTGAGGTTGTCGGCGAGCTTGACGTGCTGAAAGACCATGCCGACGCCCGCTGCGATCGCGTCGCTCGGCCCGTGGAAGCTCACCGCACGGCCGTCGATCTCGATGGTGCCCTCGTCGGGGCGCTGCACGCCGTAGAGGATCTTCATCAACGTCGACTTGCCCGCGCCGTTCTCCCCCACCAGCGCGTGGATGCTGCCCTTGCGGACGGAGAAGGTGATGTCCTTGTTGGCCACCACGCCCGGGAACCTCTTGGTGACGCCGCGGACGGCGACGGCGGGCGGCGCGTCCGCGCTCGCCGAGGTGGGTGGAGTTCCGATGGTGCACGCTCCTTGCTCGGTCACGTCGTCGTGGACGTGGCGGCTGACCGCCCCACCCTACCGTCGGTGTTCACGGGGTCCAGGGTGCCGGACCGCTGATCCACCCCGTATGCCGAAGCCCGGCCGCCGTCGGGGTGTCCGTCTGGCGGCCGGGCTGCGGCATACGTGCGTGAGGGTCGGTCAGGCCGGACCGGTCACGGCTTGGTGGGGACCACGATCTTGCCGGAGACGATGTCGGCCTTGACCTTGTCGAGCTCGGCCTTGAGGTCGTCGATCTTGCCGCCGGTGGTGGCGAGCTCGACACCGTTGGACTTGAGGTCGAAGACGGCCTCGCCGGACTTGAGGTTGCCGTCCTTGACCTGCTTGATGAACTCCAGGACGCCCACGTCGACGCGCTTGACGACGGAGCTGATGACGGCGTCGCGGACGTCGGCCTGGGCGGTCTTGGCCTGGTCGGAGTCGACGCCGATGGCCATGGCGTTCTTGGCCTTGACGGCGGTGAAGACGCCGGAGCCGGACCCGCCGGCGGCGTGGTAGACCACGTCGGCACCCGCGGAGAGCATGCCCTCGGCGGCGGTCTTGCCGGCGGCCGGGTCGGCGAAGCCGGAGAAGTTCGGCGGCTGGGTGAGGTACTTGACCTGCACCTTGATGTTGGGGTTGGTCGCCTTGGCACCGGCGACGTAGCCCGCCTCGAACTTCTTGATCAGGTCCGTCTGGACACCGCCCACGAAGCCGATGTTGCCCGTCTTGGACTTCTTGGCGGCGACGACGCCGGCGAGGTAGGAGCCCTCCTGCTCGGAGAACACGATGTTCTGGATGTTGGCGGCCTTGGCGTCGGTGGAGTCGACCAGCGCGAACTTGGCCTCCGGGTTGTCCGCCGCGACCTTCTTGACGGCCGGGGCGTAGGCGAAGCCCACGGCGACGACGTTGGTGTAGCCGGCCTCGACCAGCTGCTGCAGGCGCTCCTCGCGGGCGGACTCGGCCTCGCCGGCGGTCGCCACGGACTCCTTGGTCTGGGCGCCGAGCTGGGCCTTGGCCTCGTCGAGCCCCTTGGCGGCCGAGTCGTTGAAGGACTGGTCACCGCGGCCGCCCACGTCGTAGGCCATCCCGACCTTGACCGCGGAGCCACCGGACGCGCCGGAGGACGTGCCGGAGGAGCCGGACTCGGTGTCGTTGGGGCTGCCGCAGGCGGCGAGGGCGAGCGAGGCGGCCGTGAGCGCGGTCGCGACCTTGACGATGCGGATCAAGGGTGACTCCTTCGTTGGAACGGATGAGCAAACCCTAGACCGCGGCCCCGGCGCGCCGACGGCGGGTTGCCCCGAGTGCGCCGAAGCGGTGACGAACTGTTATGCAGAGGCCGCCAACGCGGACAGGACGGTCCCCGCCAGCACCCGCACGCCGACGGCGATCGCGCGCTCGTCGACGACCAGGTCGGGCCGGTGCAGGTCATAGGTGGGGCCGCCGGGGGTGCGCGTCCCGAGGCGCGCGAGGGCGCCGGGGACGTTCCGCAGCATCCAGGAGAAGTCCTCGCCGCCGAGCGACTGCGGGGTCGGCGCCACGGCGTCGGCCCCGACCATCGTCGTGACGCCGCTGACGAGGTGCGCCACGGCGTCGGCGTCGTTGACCACCGGAGGCACCCCCTGCCGGTGGTCGATCTCGACCCCCACGCCGTACGGCGCCGCCAGGTGCCCGACGAGGTCGTCCACGAGCGGGCCGATGGAGTCCCACACGTCCGCGTCCAGCATCCTCAGCGTGCCGGACGCGGTGCCGGTCGACGGGATGACGTTGCCCGCCTCCCCCGCGTGGATCGACCCCCACACGAGCGCCAGCCCCGCACGCGGGTCGACGCGACGCGACAGCGCCGCGGGCAGCCCGGTGACGACCGACGCCAGGGCGTAGGTGAGGTCCTGGGTGATGTGCGGGCGCGAGGTGTGGCCACCCGCGCCGGTCAGGCGCACCGTCAGGACGTCGGTGGCCGCCGTGATCGCGCCGGTGCGCAGCCCCACCTGCCCGACGTCCGTGCCCGGGTCGCAGTGCAGGGCGAAGACCTGGTCCACGTCGTCCAGGTGGCCTGCGGCGACCAGGGCCTGGGCCCCACCCGGCATGACCTCCTCCGCGGGCTGGAAGAGCAGTCGGACGGCATACCCCTGCTCCCGCAACCACTCCTGGTGCGGCGCGAGGACCAGGCCGAGACCGAGCAGGCAGGTGGTGTGCACGTCGTGCCCGCACGCGTGGCAGGCTCCGCCGGTCACCGAGGCGTAGGGCAGGCCGGAGGTCTCGGACAGCGGGAGGGCGTCGATGTCGGCGCGGACGGCGATGCGACGACGAGCCTGCGCCGGTCCGAGATCGACCACGAGACCCGTCGGGTGCACGGGGGTGACCCGCAGGCCTGCGGCCTTGAGCCGATGGGAGACCCGCGTGGTCGTGCGCTGCTCGGCGAAGCCCAGCTCGGGGTGGGCGTGCAGGTCACGGCGGACCTCGACCAGCTCCGCCTCGAGGGCGTCCACCGAGGCCGAGATGTCGGCCCGCAGCTCGTCCGCGACCTGTGCGTCACTCGGGGGTGCGACCTGCTGAACGTGCTCGGAGCCCATGGGCGGCAAGGCTACCGCCCACGGGCTCCGTGTCCGGCCGAGGGTCCGGCCGAGGGTCCGGCCGAGGGTCCGGCCGAAGGGTCCGGCCGAGGGTCAGAAGGCGTCGCGCGGGACGTACTGGCCCCACACGTCGCGCAGCGCGTTGGACACCTCACCACCCGTGGCGCCCGCCTCCAGCGCCTCCTTCATCGGGATGAGCAGGTTGGTGCCCGACCCCTCGGCGGCCGTGCGCAGCCCGTCGAGCCCGGCCTCGACCGCGCCGTTGTCGCGGTTCTTGCGCAGCTCGGCGAGGCGCTCGCACTGGTCGACCTCGATCTGCGGGTCGACGCGCAGCGGGTCGTAGTGCTCCTCCTGGTCGATCGTGAACTTGTTGAGGCCCACGACGGTCCGCTCGCCCGAGTCGGTCTTGAGCTGGGTGGCGTAGGCGGAGCGCTCGATCTCGGACTTCTGGAAGCCCTGCTCGATCGCCGGCACCGCACCACCGAGGTCGTCGACCTTCGTGAGCAGCTCCCAGACGGCCTCCTCGATGTCGTTGGTGAGGGACTCGACGACGTAGGAGCCGGCGAAGGGGTCGACCGTCTTGCACACGTCGGTCTCGAAGGCGATGACCTGCTGGGTGCGCAGGGCCAGGCGGGCGGCCTTCTGCGTCGGCAGGGCGATGGCCTCGTCGAAGGAGTTGGTGTGCAGCGACTGCGTGCCGCCGAGGACGGCGGCCAGGCCCTGCAGCGAGACGCGGATGAGGTTGACCTCGGGCTGCTGGGCAGTCAGCTGCACCCCGGCCGTCTGGGTGTGGAAGCGCAGCATCTGCGACTTGGGGTTCTTGGCGCCGAACTCGTCGCGCATGATGCGCGCCCAGATGCGCCGGGCGGCACGGAACTTCGCGACCTCCTCGATCAGCGTGGTGCGGGCGACGAAGAAGAAGGACAGACGCGGCGCGAACGCGTCGACGTCGAGGCCGGCGTCGATCGCGGCCTGGACGTACGCCTTGGCGTTGGCGAGCGTGAACGCGATCTCCTGCACCGGTGTGGCCCCCGCCTCGGCCATGTGGTAGCCCGAGATGGAGATGGTGTTCCAGCGGGGGATCTCCTTGTTGCAGTAGGCGAAGATGTCGGAGATCAGGCGCAGCGACTGGGCCGGCGGGTAGATGTAGGTGCCGCGGGCGATGTACTCCTTGAGGACGTCGTTCTGGATCGTCCCGGTGAGCTGCCCCGCCGCCACACCCTGCTCGGCGGCCACCAGCTGGTACATCAGCAGCAGGGTCGAGGCCGGGGCGTTGATCGTCATCGACGTCGACACCTTGTCCAGCGGCAGCCCGTCGAACAGCACGCGCATGTCGTCGAGGGAGTCGACCGCGACGCCCACCTTGCCGACCTCGCCGCTGGCCAGCGGCGCGTCGGAGTCGTAGCCCATCTGCGTCGGCAGGTCGAAGGCGACCGAGAGGCCGCCCGTCCCCGCGTTGACCAGCTCGTGGTAGCGCTGGTTGGACTCCCTGGCGGTGCCGAACCCGGCATACTGCCGCATCGTCCATGGACGACCGGTGTACATCGTCGGGTAGACGCCTCGGGTGAACGGATAGGTCCCAGGCTTGCCGAGCCTGTCGTCGGGGTCGAAACCCTGCAGCGACGACGCGTCGTAGACCGCCTCCAACGGCAGGTCCGACTCGGTGCGGGCGGTGGGCTTGTCGGTGCTGTCAGCCATGGCTCAAACCCTAGTCGTGCGGTCACGGCCGGTCGCGGGCACCCCCGGCCTAACGCGCCGCGGATGGAACGATCCAGGTCACGTGAGCTCGGGGTAGCCCCGCTCCTTCATCAGCTCGACGATCGACTTGACGTCCTGCGCCTGGCGGCGGGTCGTCACCATGAGGACGTCCGGGGTGTCGACCACGACGACGTCCTCCAGGCCGAGCAGGACCACCTGCCGCCCGGAGCGGTTGACGACGACGCCCGAGGCGTTGCGGATGTGGACGTTGTCGGCCGGGCCGAGCACCGCGACGTTCTCCCGGTCGGGAGTCTCCCCCGCCGCGGGCAGCAGGCCCGCGAGGGAGTCGAAGTCGCCCACGTCGTCCCAGCCGAAGTCCCCCGCGATGACGGCGACGCGACCGGCGGCGGCGGCCGGCTCGGCCACGGCGTGGTCGATGGCGATCTTGTCCAGCTCCTTCCAGGTCTGGTTGAGGACCCAGGGGTTCGCGGCGATCGCGCGCAGCCCCGAGGCCAGCTCGGGGTGGTACTGCGCGAGCAGGTCGAGCAGGACGGACGCCTTGACGACGAACATGCCGGCGTTCCAGCGATAGGTGCCGAGGGAGAGGTATGCCGCAGCGGTGCCGCCGTCGGGCTTCTCGACGAACTCCGACACGAGCCGGGCACGCGGCGCCCCCGGGACGTCCAGCGCCTCGCCCTCACGGACGTAGCCGAAACCGGTTGCGGGATAGGTGGGCTCGATGCCGATGGTCACGACGTAGCCCTGGGCGGCGACAGCCACGGCCTCGCGGACGCACGCGTGGAACCGCTCCTCGCCCTCGATCACGTGGTCGGCCGCGAACGACCCCAGGATCGCCTCGGGGTCGCGGCGCTCGAGCACGGCGGCGGCGAGCCCGATCGCCGCCATCGAGTCGCGCGGGCCCGGCTCGACCAGCACGTCCCCCGCGGCGACGCGGGGCAGCTGCGAGGTCACCGCCGCCTCGTGGCGCGCGCCGGTCACGACGAGCACCCGACCCTCGCACAACGGCGCCAGCCGGTCGTAGGTCGCCTGCAGCAGCGAGCGCCCCGACCCGGTCAGGTCGTGCAGGAACTTCGGGCGGCCGGACCGCGACAGCGGCCACAGGCGGGTGCCGGCACCACCGGCGGGGATCACGCAGTACAGGCGGGGATCGGTGGCCTCGTCAGACATGGGTCACACGCTAGCCAACGGGCGGCCCTCACCTGCCCCCTTCGCCGGCATCGGGCGGGTCGTCATACGGCACGTCATCCGAAGGACACCTGAGCGCCACCCGACACACCCCACCCCGTCTCCCCCACCTCACCGACGTCGCGGATCGTGAGGACGTGCGGATCGCCATCGTCACGGAGTCCTTCCTCCCGTCGCTCAACGGGGTGACCACCAGCGTCTGCCGGGTCCTGGACCGCCTGCGCGAGACCGGCCACGACGCCGTCGTCATCGCCCCCTCCCCCGCCCCCGAGACCTACGCCGGGTTCCCCGTCCGGGCCGTCACCAGCATCCCGGTGCGGCAGTTCCAGGTGGGGCTGCCGACCGGCGAGATCGAGGACGTGCTGCGAGAGTTCCGGCCGCACGTGGTGCACGTGGCGTCGCCGTTCGTGCTCGGTGCGCGGGGGCTGACCGCAGCGGACCGGCTGGGGCTGCCGTGCGTCGCGATCTACCAGACCGACATGCCCAGCTATCTCGAGCAGCACGGCAACGTCGCCGGCGCCGCCACCGGCCGCGCCGCCGCCAAGGCCGCCTGGCGCTGGATCCGCCGCATCCACTCCCTCGCCGACCTCACCCTCGCCCCCTCGAGCGCCGCGCTGCACGACATCCGCGCCCACGGGGTGCCCCGCACCGGGTTGTGGGGGCGCGGCGTCGACACCGGCCTGTTCCGCCCCGAGTGGCGCGCGGACGCCGGGTCGCGCGCGCTGCGCAGGGCCCTCGCGCCGGACGGCCAGGTGCTCGTGGGCTACGTCGGGCGCCTCGCCCCCGAGAAGGAGATCCACCGTCTCGTCGACGTCGCCACCATCCCCGGCACGCGCCTCGTGCTCGTGGGCGACGGGCCGTCGCGCACCGCCCTGGCCGAGCAGCTGAGCGAGGCCGTCGCGGGCAGCGCGGGCCGACCCAACCTGCCGCCGGTCTTTCTCGGGCGCCGTTCGGGCGACGACCTGGCCCGCGCCTACGCGGCGTTCGACGTCTTCGCGCACACGGGGACCCGCGAGACCTTCGGCCAGACGCTGCAGGAGGCGGCGGCCTGCCGGCTCCCGGTCGTCGCCCCCGCCATGGGCGGTCCGCTCGACCTCGTCGACCACGGCACGACGGGGCTGCTCTTCGACCCCGAGGACCCGCGCTCGATCGTCGAGCACGTGCGCAGCCTCGTAGAGGACCCCGCCCTGCGCGAGTCGATGGGGTCGGCCGGGCTCGCCAAGGTCGCGCCGCGGTCCTGGGCGGCCCTGGTCGACCAGCTGGTGGGGCACTACGAGGACGCCATCGCTCGCCACGGGGCCACCGCCGCCTGAACGGCCCGGCCGCGCACGCATCCGTGAGCTCCGAGCGCACGAACGCCCCACCAGCCCGCGCGCCCGGCTCGCGCCCCGCGCCGAGGGGGCACGAATGCCGCGTAGCACGGCGTGTCGCGGACACCTGCGACCCCTCGGTGCGCGCGCCACAGGCGGGTGATCGGGTGCGGGCGGCGCTGCTAGGGTGCCGAGAGATGTCGCCTCCAGCCACGGGGGCCTCGGGGGGATCACGTATGCCGCACCACCGCACACCGGGCCGCTGCCGGCGCCGGGTCGCCGTCGCCACGCTCGGCGCGGCCCTCACGCTGGGCGGCCTCGCCCAGGCAGCACCCGCCTCGCCCACGCCGGCCGCGCCGACACCAGCGCCGACACCCGCGCCGACCTTCACGGTCACCCGCACCCCCTGCGCCGGCACCCGCGTCCCACCGCCACCCGCGCCGCCCACCCGACGTGGCCGCGCCGGCGCCACGGCCACGCTGACGCCCACGGCCACCCCGAGCCCGAGCTACTACCCCGCGCCGGCCGTCCGTGCGGGCGACCACCCCGTCGGCGGCGACCAGCTCGGGACGAGCGGCATCGTCACGGCGGTGCCCGCCGGCACACCGCAGCCCCCCGAGCTCGACGCGACGTCATACGTGCTGGCAGACCAGCAGACCGGGGTGATCCTGGCGGCCAAGGCCCCCCACGCCCACCTCTATCCAGCCAGCACGCTCAAGACCTTGACGGCGCTCACCGTCATGCCGCAGCTGGACCCCCGCCGGGTCGTCACGGCCACCGCGTCCGACCAGGCCGCCGAGGGCACCCGCGTGGGCATGGTGGCCGGCAACCCCTACCCCGTGCACCAGCTCTACGGCGCGCTGCTGATGCAGTCCGCCAACGACGCCGCCTATGCCCTCGCGCGGTCGGCGCCGGGTGGCGTGGCGGGCACCCTGCAGCGCATGAACGCCACCGCCGCCGCGCTCGGCGCCCGCGACACCGTGGCCGTCGACCCGTCGGGGCTGGACGCGCAGGGGCAGCGCAGCAGCGCCTACGACCTGGCGGTGATCGGCCGGGCAGCCATGCAGCGCAAGGACTTCCGGGCCTACGTGGTAACCCGGGAGATGCCCTTCCCCGGGGCGCGGCAGGCGGACGGGACCGTGGTCAAGCCGTATGCCGTCCCCAACCTCAACCACTTCGTCCTCCACTACCCGGGCGCGACGGGCGTCAAGACGGGCTACACGACGGGCGCCCACCGCACCTTCGTCGGCTCCGCCACGCGGGGCGGGCGCTCCTACGTCCTCAGCTTCATGTGCTCCGACACGGTCGACTGGCACCACGTGGGGGCGGTGATGGACTGGGCCTTCGCGCACGGCGGCACGGTCGGGGGCGTGGGCACCCTGGACCCGAGGGCCACCACGCGTCCGGCGACCAGCGGTGCCCCCGGCAGCTCTCCCAAGGCACCCCCCACGGCCTCCCCGGCCGTCACGCCGGGGCCTGCCTCGAGCATGCCGGCCACCGCCGGGAGCACCGGCGCGGCCGACGCGTCGCACCCGGCGTCGACTCCGGCCGGGCTGCGCGAGATCGGCGAGAAGTGGTGGGGGGCGGGCGTGCTCGCGCTCCTGCTGGCGGCGGCCGGAGCCCTGCTCACGCGGCGCATCGGGCGCCGCCGCTGAGCCGCAGCGCCCGTCCCGGCCTCAGCCCCTCAGCTCTCGCAGCCGACGAAGGCCTCGCCGGCGTCCCCGAGCGGGTAGCGGCGGATGGGACGCCATACGCCGTCCTCGCCCTGGACGTAGAGCGAGAAGGCATCGACGGCGAACTGCGCGTGGTAGTCGGCGAGCTCGGCGTGCGCCCGCTCGAGGGCGTCGTCCGGCAGGCCGTGAGCCACCGTCACGTGCGGGTGGTAGGTGAAGCTCAGCTCGCGCGCCAGGACCCCGTCGCGCACCCTCGCCTCGAGCTGCTCGCAGGAGGGGATGCCCCGTGCCACCTGGATGAAGACCACCGGGGAGACGGGGTGGAAGGTGCCCGTGCCGCGCAGCTCGAGCAGGAACGGCGGGACGGACCCCGCGGCGCGCAGCAGGTGCTCGTGGATGTCGTCCATCGCCGCGTCGTCCACCTCGGTCGGCGGCAGCACCGTCACGTGCGTGGGGATGCCGCGCGCCTGCTCGTCGCCGTAGGACAACCGCGCGCGCTGGAGCTCGCACCCCCAGGGGTCGGGGATGGCGATCGAGACTCCGATGACCGGCACGGCTGCTCCTGCCCGCGGTCAGCCGCGCCGAGCCGGTCGCAGCAGGCCGACGGCGTCATAGACCCGACCCAGCGTGGCCGAGGCGACCTCGCGGGCGCGCTCGGCGCCGGCGGCGAGGATGCGGTCGAGCTCGGCCGGGTCGTCGAGCAGCTCCGTCGCCCGGTCGCGCAACGGCGTGACCCACTCGACGAGCACCTCGGCGGTGTCCTTCTTGAGGTCGCCGTACATCCGACCCGCGAAGTGCGCCTCGAGCTCACCGATCGGCCGGCCCGACAGGACGGAGTTGATGGTGAGCAGGTTGGACACGCCCGCCTTGTGCTCGGGGTCGTAGCGGACGACGGCCTGCGGGTCGGCGTCGGTGACGGCCGAGCGGATCTTCTTGGCGCTCCTGGCCGGCTCGTCGAGCAGGTTGATCAGTCCCTTGTCGCTCGCCGCCGACTTGCTCATCTTGGCGGTCGGGTCCTGCAGGTCCTGGATCTTGGCGCCCTCCTTGACGATGTGCGGCTCGGGCACGACCAGGGTGTCGCCGAAGCGCTGGTTGAACCGGATCGCGAGGTCGCGCGTGATCTCCAGGTGCTGGCGCTGGTCCTCCCCGACGGGCACCTTGGCCGCGTCGTAGAGCAGGATGTCGGCGGCCATGAGGATCGGGTAGGTGAACAGACCGACGTTGGCGGTGTGCCCCTTGGCGGTCTTGTCCTTGAACTGCGTCATCCGGCTGGCCTCGCCGAACCCGGTCTGGCAGGACAGGATCCACGCCAGCTCGGTGTGCTCGGACACGTGGCTCTGGACGAACAACGTCGATCGCTGCGGGTCCACGCCGGCCGCGAGGTACTGCGCGGCGGTCACGCGAGTGCGCCGGCGGATCAGCTCGGGGTCGGTCGCCACGGTCAGCGAGTGCAGGTCCGCGATGAAGTAGAACGCGTCGAACTCGTCCTGCAGCGCCACCCAGTTGACCAACGCCCCGAGGTAGTTGCCGAGGTGCAGCGAGTCGGACGTCGGCTGCATGCCGGACAGGGTGCGTGGGCGCGCGGTGGGCTCGGAGGACATGGCTCTCATTGTGGCAGGTGGCAGGGTGTGGTCCGGGCGGCGGTGGGTCGTGCGGGCGGCTCCGGGCCGCGGTGCCCCGGGAGCCCAGGCCGTATGCCGGGACCGCCCGGTCCCCGGCATACGGCCTCGATCTCAGCCCTGCAGGACGGCGCCGTCCTCGACGCGGCGGGGCTCGCCCTCGTCGGGGAGTGTGACAGCACCCTTGACCACGACGTCGTCGCCGAAGGACCAGTCGCCCTCGACCGTGAGCGACGTGGCGTCACGCAGCGAGGGGACGTCGCCGGGGACGCGCTGCTCGAAGTCACCGATCCGCTTGAAGTGCCTGCTGTCCAACGAGATCACCGGGGCCTTGTCCACCTGCATCACGAGGGTGCCGTCCTCGCGCAGGTCGTAGACGTCGGAGCGCAGCAGCATCAGCTCGTTGGTGGTCTTGACGGGCAGGAAGCGGCTGCGGGGCACCTCGATCGCCTGGGCTCCCTCGAAGACCTCGACCGCGGCGCCCATGGCCGACTCGATCTGGTAGACCTCGGGGCTGTCGGCATCCTTGGGGTCGACCGTCTTGACGTTGCGGATCAGCGGCAGGCCGAGGACGCCGTCGCGGGCGACGAGCTCGTCGTGCAGGCGCTGCAGGTCCAGCCACAGGTTGTTGGTGTGAAAGAACGGGTGGCGGTGCTCGTCGGTGAAGTGGTCCATCTCGTCGTCCGCGGTCTGCGCGGTGTCGCGCAGGATCAGCTGGCCGTCCTCCTTGCGCACCGCCAGGTGACCGCCCTTGCGGTCCATGGCCGTTCGCTGGCAGACCTCGGCGGCGTAGGGCGCACCGGAGCTCGCGAACCAGCCGGCGAGGCGGGCGTCCGGGGACGCGCCGAGGTTGTCGCCGTTGCTGACGGTGGCGTAGCGGAAACCCTTGTCCAGCAGGGCCTTCAGGATGCCGGAGGACAGCAGGGAGGGGTAGAGGTCGCCGTGGCCCGGCGGGCACCACTCCAGCTGCGGGTCGTCCGGCCACTCGACGGGGGTGAGGTCGTCGGTGCGCAGCTTGGGCTCCTGGCTCTGCAGGAAGTCCAGCGGCAGGTCATCGACCGCCAGCTCCGGGTGGCCCTCCAGCGCGGCCAAGGTGTCGGCCTGCGTGCTGAAGGAGTCCATGAGCAGCAGCGGCAGCCGGACGCCGTAGCGCTCGCGCGCCGCCAGCACCTGCTGCACCACGATGTCCAGGAAGGACTTGCCGTCCCGCACGGGCAGCAGCGTCTTGGCCTTGCTCATCCCCATGGAGGTGCCCAGCCCACCGTTGAGCTTGATCACGACGGTGCGGCCGAGCGCCTCGCGCGCGGTCTCCTCGTCGATGTCGGCGGCCTCCAGCGACGGCGGGTCGGTCAGCGGCCGGATCGAGTCCTCGAGGATGACGCCGGTGGCCCCGCCCTCCAGCTCCTCGTAGTAGTGGCTGAAGACCTGGATCGCCGTGGGGTGGACCCCGGCGTCGGTCATGACCTGCTGCGCGCGTGCGAGTCCGTCGTGGCTCATGGCACCACTTTCGTGTCCAGGGGGCGTGGGGGGCAACTCGGAGCCTTCGGAACCTCAGCCCTTGGTGGCCCCGAGCGTGAGACCGGAGACGAAATGCTTCTGCAGGGCGAAGTAGATCGCGAGGGTGGGCACGGCCACGATGAGCGATCCGGCCGCGACGAGGTTGTTGTCGGTGAAGAACTGTCCGCGCAGGTTGTTCAGCGAGCTGGTGACGGGGTACTTGTCACCGCTCTGCATCAGCACCGTCGCCCAGAAGAACTCGTTGTAGATCCAGGTCACCTCGAGGGTGGCCAGCGCGGCGAGCGGGGGCCGGCACAGCGGCAGCGTCAGCTGCCAGAACTGCCGCCAGACGCTGGCGCCGTCGACCATCGCCGACTCGTAGAGCTCCTTGGGGAGGGTCTTCATGTAGTTGCTGAGCACGAACGCGCAGAAGCCCGTCTGGAAGGCGACGTTGACGATGATCAGTCCCCAGTAGCTGTCGAGCAGGGTGCCGGAGTCGCTGAACCAGAAGGGCACCTCGACCCGCTGGAACAGCCGGAAGACCGGGATCAGCAGCGCCTGCGGGGGCAGGAGGTTGGCCGCGGTGAACACCGCGAGCAGCACGAGGTTCCACCGCGAGCTGAACCTGGCGACCACGAAGGCGATGGCGCACGCCAGCGCCAGCGTCAGCAGGACCGCGGGCACCGTGATGATGACCGAGTTGAGGAACTTCTGCGTGAAGCCGGCCTGCTCCCAGGCGTTGCGGTAGTTCTCGAGGGTGAAGCCCCCGAAGGACAGGTAGCCGTGCTGCGCGGTGTAGTCGTAGGAGCGCAGGCTCGCGAGGACGGCGTATGCGAGCGGGAACAGCCACAGGAGGGCCATGACCAGCAGGAAGGCGTGCGTCGCCCACCGGCCGGCCGTCATCGGGCGCCGTCCGCCGGACCGGAGCTCTCGGACCGTGGTGCTCACGTCTCCTCCTTCATGACGATGCGTAGGTAGACGGCGATGAACAGCGAGGAGATGACGAGCATGATCGTCGCGAGGGCCGAGCCGAAGCCGATGCGTTGGGCCTCGCCGACGATGTTGCGGGTCACCTCGGTGGAGATCAGCTCCAGGCCGTTGCGCCCCTTGTTGATCACCCAGACGAGGTCGAAGGCGCGCAGGGACTCCATCACCGTGACGACCAGGACGATGATGTTGATGGGGGCGAGCACGGGGAAGACGACCTTGAAGAAGGTCTGGCGCTCCCCGGCGCCGTCGACCTTCGCGGCCTCGCGCAGCGACGGGTCGACGCCCTTGAGACCGGCCAGGTAGAGCAGCATGATGTAGCCCGTGTGGCGCCAGGTGGTGGCGATGAGGGCCGCCCACAGGTTGTAGCTCGAGTCGCCGTACCAGTCGATCGTCCACCCCGTGACGGCGTTGATGAACCCCTGGTCGCGAGAGAACATCAGCTGCCAGATGAAGCCGACGAGGGCCATGGACAGGACGACGGGCAGGTAGAAGGACGACTGGTAGAACTTCGTCCCCCGGGACTCGCGGTCGATCAGCACGGCGATGAACATCCCGAGCGGCGTCGCCACGAAGAACAGGACCGCCAGCCAGATCAGGTTGTGCTGGATGGCCGGCCAGAACGCCGGATAGGTGTTGACGGCCTCGTCGTAGAACTGCCCGCCGACCGGGGCGGCCTCCGAGAACGGCGAGAGGCCGTCCCAGTCGAAGAAGGACAGCACCACGGTCGCGATGGCGGGCAGCCAGACCAGGCCCACCACCACGACGGTGGGGATGAGCACCATCAGGGCGATGGTGGTGCGGTCCCGACCTGACAGCCGGGTCCCTGCCCGTGAGGCCCGCCGCTTCGAGAGTGACGAGGTGCTCATGACGTGAAGATGATCTTCTTCTGCTTCTCGATCTGGCTCACGATCGAGTCGACGTCGCCGGGGTTCTTGATGAAGGACTGCAGCGCCGGGGTCACGACGGTCGAGGCGAAGTCGGGCCGCGAGTCACGGTCCAGGAACTGCGCGATGGACTGGGCCTGCTTGACGAAGTCCAGCGAGGCCTTCTGCAGGGGGGTGTACTTGGCCGTCGTGGCCTGGTCCGAGCACGCGACGACGGAGGGGTCAGCCTGGACCAGGGTGTCCTGGGCAGGCCCGGTCGCAAGGTAGCCGAGCAGCTTCTTGGCGGCCTCCTGGTTGCGGGGGCGCTTGGACATCATGTAGCCGTCGATGGGGGCGTCGATGGCGTCGGCCCCGATCGTCGGGTCGATCGGGGAAGTTGAAGAACATCAGGTCCGCCTGCTCAGCGCCCTTGGCGAACTGCTGCGCGAGGAAGGTGCCCATGTAGTACATGCCGGACTGGCCCTTCTGCAACGACTGGGCCCCCTCCTGCCAGGTGCGTCCGAGCGCGTCCGGCTGGTGCAGCGGGAGCAGCTGGCGCCACACATCGAAGACCTTCTTGACCTTGGCGCCGGACCAGTCCTCCTTGCCCGCCATCAGGTTGACGTGGAAGTCGTAGCCGTTGACGCGCAGGTTGAGGATGTCGAAGGTGCCCATGGCCGGCCACCCGTCCTTGTCGGCGAACGCGATGGGCGCGAGCCCGTCCTTCTTCATGCGCCCGGCCAGCGCGACGAGCTCGTCGAGCGTCTTGGGCACCGTGTAGCCGTGCTTGTCGAACACGCTCTTGCGGTAGTGGACAGCCCACGGGTAGTAGGTCGTGGGGACGAGGTACTGCTTGCCGTCCGTGCCGGTCGAGGCCTTCTTGACCGCGTCGCTGTAGGCCGCGCCGGAGCCCCAGACGTCGGAGACGTCCCCGATCAGCCCCTTCTCGGCGAAGAAGCGCATGCGGTAGCCCGCGAACCAGGTGAACACGTCGTCCGGCGAGCCCTGCAGGTAGGTGTTGATGTTCTCCTGGAAGGAGTTGTGGTCGATGGTGTTGATCGCGACGTCGATGCCCTTGTTGGCGGCCTCGAAGCCCTTGACGATCGCCTCCACGGCCGCCTTGGGCACCGCGTCGGACTGGTTCGACCCGAGCTTCAGGGTGCCGCCGGCCGACCCTGACGAGGATCCGCCGCCACCTCCGCAGGCGGCCAGCAGCGACGGGAGGGTGGCTGCCGCCCCCAGACCGGCCACGCCCTTGAGGATGCTCCGACGGCTCAGCTGCTGCGCTCGGACGGAGGAGGGGACCAGGGAGGCGAGGTACTCGCCCTCTGAGGACGGACGCGGCATGGCGGCTCCTTCGACGATGAAGTAGCGGGAGGGCGATGTGCGGCACTGTCACGCGAGAGCCGACACTCACACATTTCCGCTCAGGTGGCGCTCATCGTTCACCTGCTCGCCAGGCCCTGTCAAGACCTGTGTGCACCTCTGTTGACAACTCGCACAAAGTCTCACACGATGGACAACATGCGACAGTGGCCTGACGACGGGGTGGCCTACGGCGGGGACTACAACCCCGAGCAGTGGCCCCGCAGCACCTGGGACGAGGACCTCGAGCTCATGCAGCAGGCGGGGGTGACCTTCGTGACGCTCGGGGTGTTCGCCTGGTCCTGGCTCGAGCCCAAGGCGGGCGTCTACGAGTTCGAGTGGCTGGACACGATCATGGACAAGCTGGCGGCCGCCGACATCGCGGTCGACCTCGCGACCGCGACCGCGGCCCCGCCCGTCTGGCTGAGCCAGGAGCACCCCGACACGCTGCCGGTGGACCGTGCGGGGCACGTGCTCGGCCAGGGCTCGCGGCAGGCCTGGTGCCCCAGCTCGACGACCTTCCGCGACCACGCCGTCGCGCTCACGGCCCAGATGGCGCGCCGTTACCACGCCCACCCGGCCCTCGCCATGTGGCACGTGTCCAACGAGTACGGGTGCCACAACACCCCGTGCTACTGCGACCGCTGCGCGGCGGCCTTCCGCACGTGGCTGCAGGCCCGCCACGGCACGCTCGAGGCGCTCAACGACTCCTGGGGGACGGCCTTCTGGAGCCAGCGCTACACCGACTGGGAGCACATCCTCCCGCCGCGCGCCACCCCCACGATCAACAACCCCACGCAGGTGCTGGACTACCTTCGCTTCCAGTCCGACCAGCTGCTCGCCCAGCACGACGCCGAGCGGGCGGTCCTGCGAGAGCTCTCCCCCGGCGTCCCGGTCACCACCAACTTCATGACGATGACCGGGTTCCGGCACCTCGACTACCACGCCTGGGCCTCGCACGTGGACGTCGTCAGCACCGACCACTACCGGGTGGACCTGCTTGCGGACCCCACCGCCGAGCTGTCGCTGTCGGCGGCGATCACCCGTGGCGTTGCCGCAGGTCGGCCCTGGATGCTCATGGAGCACTCCACCAGCGCGGTCAACTGGCAGCCCGTCAACCCGGCCAAGCCCGCCGGTCAGCTGCTGCGCGACAGCCTGGCCCACGTCGCCCACGGCGCGGACACCGTCGGCTACTTCCAGTGGCGGGCCTCGAGGGCCGGCGCCGAGAAGTACCACTCGGCGATGCTGCCCCACGCCGGCCCCGACACCCGCCGGTTCGCCGAGGTCCGTCGGCTCGGAGAGGTCCTCGGTCGTATGCCGGACCTCCTCGGCAGCCGCGTGGAGGCACGTGTCGCCGTGCTGTGGGACTACGAGGCGCAGTGGGCCGCCGGTGGGCCCGCCCTGCCGTCGGAGGCCCTCGACTACCCGGACGCGGCGCTCGCGGTGCACCGCGCGCTGCGCGACCTGCACGTCACGGCGGACGTCGTGCACCCGGGGTCGGACCTCATGGGTTATGACGTGCTCGTGGTGCCCACCCTCTATCTCGTGCGCGACGAGCACGCCTCCGCCGTCGCCGACGCCGCCGCGCGCGGGGCGCACGTCGTGGTCACCTACTTCTCCGGCATCGTCGACGAGCACGACCACGTCCGCCTCGGCGGCTACCCCGGGGCGTTCCGTGACCTGCTGGGCGTGCGCTGCCAGGAGTTCTACCCCCTGCGCGTCGGCGAGCAGGTCCGGCTCGACGACGGCACCACCGGCACGGTCTGGTCCGAGGACCTCGACGCCGTCGACGGCGAGGTGCTGGCGCGCTACGCGGACGGGCCGCTCGAGGGCGGCCCCGCCGTGACCCGCCGCCGCGTCCCGGGGGGCGGCTCGGCGACATACGTCAGCACCCTGCTCGACGACGCGGGCTGGCGCCGCCTGCTCGACGGGCTGCGCGAGGAGGCGGGCATCGACCGGGTGGCCGAGGCGTCACCGGGCGTGGAGCTCGTGCGCCGGACCGGCGACCGCGGGTCGTGGCTCTTCGCGATCAACCACGGCGGCACCCCCGCCGAGGTGACGGCGACGGGGCACGACGTCGTGGCGGAGGCCCCGGTCGACGGGCGCGTCGAGCTGGCGGCCGGCCAGGTCGCCGTCATCCGCGAGACCCGCGCCCCGAGGGGCTGAGCGCCGTGCTCCCCCATCAGCGCAGGGACACCCTCCTCAAGGAGGTGCAGGCGTCGGGCGCCGTCCGGGTCGTCGACGTCGCGGACGCGCTCGGGGTCTCGGAGATGACCATCCGCCGCGACCTCGAGGAGCTGGACCGGCTCGGCCTCGTGCGACGCGTGCACGGCGGAGCCACCTCGCTCGGCCCCGGAGCCAGCGACGAGCCGGGCTTCGCCGCCAAGGCGACCCGCGAGCTCGCGGCCAAGCAGGCCATCGCCCAGGCCGCCCGCGAGCTCGTGCGGCCCGGCATGACCATCGCCATCTCGGCGGGGACCACGACCTATGCCTTCGCCGCGACGGTGACGGACGTCGAGGACCTCACGGTGGTGACCAACAGCACGGACACCGCCGATCTGCTCTTCGACGCGCTGCCCCGCTCCAGCCAGGTCGTCGTCACCGGCGGCGTGCGCACCCGCTCGCACGCCCTCGTCGGACCGGTCGCGATCTCGGCGCTGCGGAGCCTGCACGTGGACCTGGTCTTCCACGGCTTCCACGGCTTCGACCTGAAGGCCGGGTTCACCTGCCCCAACCTCGCCGAGGTCGCCACGGCCCAGGCGATGATCGACTGCGGGCGCAGCCTCGTCGTGCTCGTCGACCACACCAAGGCGGGGGTCGTGGCGCTGGCCGGCGTGGTCCCCCTCAGCCGCGCCGACGTCGTGGTCACCGACTCGCTGCTCGCCGATCAGGACCGGGCCGCCCTGTCCGAGCACGTCCCCGACGTGGTCGTGGCGCCGGTCGGACCGCGCTGACCGCGACGATCACGACGGGACTCGTGATCCCGCCGCCCACCCCCGAGATGAGCATCGCCCAGTGAGGAGAGCACCGTGAGCAGCGTCCGCGACCGCGCCGAGGAGACCTTCCGCGAGACCTTCGGGGCCGAGCCCGAGGGGGTGTGGGCCGCGCCCGGGCGGGTCAACCTCATCGGCGAGCACACCGACTACAACGACGGGCTGTGCCTGCCCATCGCGCTCCCCCACCGGGCGTGTGCCGCAGCCCGACGGCGTGGTGACGACCGGCTCGTGCTGGTGTCCGCCGACATACCGGACGGCCGGGTGGAGGTCGAGCTCGCCGAAATCGCCCCCGGCACACCGGGAGGATGGGCGTCCTATGCCGCCGGGGTGCTGTGGGCGCTGCGCGAGGCGGGGCACGAGGTGCACGGCCTGGACGTCGCCGTGGCCTCGGACGTGCCCATCGGCGCCGGCCTGTCCTCCTCGGCGGCGCTTGAGGGCTGCGTCGGCGCGGCCGCCTCCGACCTGCTCGGCCTCGGGCTGCTCGGCTCCGACGAGGGTCGGTCACGGCTCGCCGAGGTCTGCATGCGCGCCGAGAACGTCATCGCCGAGGCCCCCACCGGCGGGCTCGACCAGGCTGCTGCCCTGCGCTGCGCCGAGGGCCACGCGCTGCTGCTCGACTGCCGCGACGGGGCGACGCGCCTCGTGCCCTTCGACCTCGACGCGCACGACCTCGAGCTGCTCGTCGTCGACACGCGGGCCACGCATGCCCTCACCGACGGGCAGTACGGCGAGCGCCGAAGCGCCTGCGAGGCCGCCGCCCGCACCCTCGGGATCGCCTCGCTGCGCGAGATCGCGCCCTCGGAGCTGGAGCCGACGCTGGCGCGGCTCGACGACGAGGTGCAGCGCCGACGAGTCCGCCACGTGGTCACCGAGATCCAGCGCGTGCGCGACTGCGTGGCCGCGCTCGCGGCGGGCGACTTCACCGAGGTGGGGCGGTTGTTCGACGAGTCGCACGCGTCGCTGCGCCACGACTACGAGGTCACCGGGGCCGAGCTCGACCTGGTCGCCGACACCGCCCGCGCCGAGGGTGCCCTGGGAGCGCGTATGACGGGCGGCGGCTTCGGCGGCTCCGCCATCGCGCTGGTGCGACGCGGGACCGGGGACCAGGTGGCCGCCGCCGTGGCCCGGGCGTTCGCGCAGGCGGGGCTGGGCGCCCCGCAGCACTTCGTGGCGACGGCGGCTGCTCCGGCCGAGCGCCTGGGGTGAATCCCTGACGGCGGCCAGGGTGGTCGAAGACCGCCCAGGCCCCGACGCCATTGGTCACCAGTGACGTTTTGGATCGTTCACAAGGGCGGCTCGGACGTGATTGGTGACCCATGGCGACTGGTGGGCTGTCCGGAGCGAGGGGGGTGAGGCGGGGGTCAGCCGACGGCGCTGAGGCCCCAGCGGACGAGCCGGGTGCCCACTGCACCGGCGGGTGCGGCGAGCGCGGGGCGGGCGAGGCCCAGCTCGTCGCGGGCCCATCCCGGCAGCAGGTCGACAGCGCCTCGGGCCAGCAGCTGATAGCCGGGACGCGCCGGACGCGGCAGCGGCGGCTCGCGCAGCAGGAAGTCGGCGGCGTCCCGGGCGGCCGGGGTCACCCGCAGCTCGGGCCGGTAGCTGGCCAACGCCTCCTCGAGCTCGCGGACGGTCGCGGGCAGGCCCGCGGCACCAAGGCGGGCGGCGGGGATGGCGGTCTGGGCGACATACGTGTCGGCCTCGGCCGGGGTGAGGGGTCGCGACCCGTGGCGCTGGTGCCCGGTCATGAAGGACCAGACCTCGGCGACGTGCACCCAGCGCAGCAGGTGCGGATCGCTCGCGCGGTAGGGCCGGCCGAGGTCATCCTTGCCCCGGACCCGCTCGTGGACGCTGCGGACGGTGGCGATGGCCTGCTCCGCGTGCTCGATCGTGCCGAAGGTCGTGGTCGCGAGGTAGTGGCTGGTGCGCTGCAGCCGCCCCCAGGGGTCGCCGCGGTAGCCGCTGTGCCCCGCGACCCCGGCCATGGCGGAGGGGTGCAGGGACTGGAGCAGCAGGGCCGTGATCCCGGCGGCGAACATCGACGCGTCGCCGTGCACGCGCCAGATCGGGTCGTCCTCGGTGAACCACCGCTCGCCCGGCGTGCCCCAGATGCGGTCGTGGGCGGCCACGGCGTCGGCGCCGGCGACCTTCTCGCGGACCGCCTCCCCGATGCGGCGCTGCAGGACCGTCGTCACCCGCCCGTCAGACATCGGCTCCGTCCTGGCCGGGGGTGGTGTGCTCGCTCGGCACGGCGTCGGCGCCGCCGTCGGGAGCCGTCCTGCCGAGACCGGTCTCGGACACCTGGCCCCCGTCGTCGCCCGCCGTGTCGTCGGATCCGCCGATCGGCCGGTCGCGTCGATCCTCGTCGCGGAGGTCCTCGTCGTTGGTCGCGCGCTGACCGGTCGTGTCGCTCATGTCGGTGCCTCTCGACGGAGGAGCCGGTCTCGGCGGCGGGTGCGCGCCGGTGGGTGGCCCCGGTGCTGACCATTGTGCGGCGGCCGGTCCTGCGGCAGGGAGATGCCGTATGACGTTCGCCCCGCGCACCAGGCGTGGCGGGGCCTGGCGGGGTGCTGCGGGGGCACGGCGGGGCAGGCGCCGCGGCTCCGGTGCGCGGCAACGCGTTCCGCGCGTCGCCGCGCACGTACGGTGACAGCATGCCCACCCAGAACGCCCTCGAGGCCACGTCCTCGGGGAACCCCACGCTGCGCCGTGCCGTCACGACGACCGGCCTGTTCCTGTTCATCCTCGGCGACGTGCTGGGGGCGGGCGTCTACGTCCTCGCCGGCAAGATCGCCGGCACCGCGGGAGGCGCCGTCTGGGTGCCGCTGGTGGTGGCCCTGCTGCTGGCGCTGCTCACCGCGGCGTCCTACGCCGAGCTCGCCACGAAGTACCCGCGCGCGGGCGGCTCGTCGCACTACGCCACGCGCGCGTTCGGGCCGTTCGTCGGCTTCCTGGTCGGTTTCTGCATGCTCGCGGCCGGCATCGTCTCGGTCGGTGCGCTGGCGCTGGGCTTCGCGGGCGACTACCTGGCGGCCTTCGTGACGCTGCCGACGGTGGGCGTCGTGGTCGTCTTCCTTGCCCTGCTGGCGGCGCTGAACGCGCGTGGCATCTCCGAGTCAATGGGCGCCAACGCCGTCGCCACGATCATCGAGGTCGGCGGCCTCGTGCTCATCGTGATCCTCGGGATCGTCGTCATCGCGCGCGGCGACGGCGACCTCAGCCGGCTGACCCAGCTCGGCACCGCGGAGCACTCTCCGATCAGCGCCGTGCTGGCGGGCAGCGTGCTGGCGTTCTACGCCTACGCCGGCTTCGAGACCAGCGCGAACGTCGCCGAGGAGACCAAGGACCCCGCCCGGTCCTACCCGCGGGCGTTGTTCGGGGCCCTCGTGGTCGCAGGGCTGGTCTATGCCGGCGTCGGCATCGCCGCCAGCGCGATCGTGCCCACCGACCAGCTGGCGTCCTCGAGCGCTCCCCTGCTGGAGATCGTGAAGGCGGCGGGCGGCATACCCCCGGTGCTGTTCTCGGTCATCGCGCTGGTCGCCGTCGCCAACGGTGCCCTGCTCACCGGCATCATGTCCTCGCGCCTCGCCTATGGCATGGCGCGCGACGGCCTGCTGCCCTCGGCGCTCCAGCGGGTGCTGCCGCAGCGCCGCACCCCGTGGGTCGCGATCCTGGCCACCACGGCGCTGTCGCTGCTGCTCGCGCTGACGGGCACGATCGAGGTGCTGGCCAGCACGATGGTCCTGCTGCTGCTCGTGGTCTTCTCCGCCGTGAACCTCGCGGTGCTCGTGCTGCGCCGCGACGAGGTCTCGCAGCGTCACTTCCGCGCGCCGGTGGTCCTGCCCGTGCTCGGACTGCTCTCGTGCCTGCTGCTGGCGACGCGGGTGGATGCGGAGACCTGGCGCTACGGCCTGCCGTTCCTCGCGGTGGGTGCACTGCTGGCCGGGATCGCCGCCTGGCGCCGCCGCACCCCCGCCTGAACCGCGCCGGGCGGGCGCCATACGCGCTGGTGCGGGTCGGCCAGGGCGCGATCCACGATGTAACCGGGTGAACGCGCAATACTTTGCGTGACGGATGGTGACTGTGCGTCATGCAGTCCCCGCATGACCGACTTCTCCCCCTCGCGTCGGGCCGTGCTCGCCGGCGCCGGCGCGGCGGCCACGGCCCTCGCCCTCCCGCTCGGCAGTCCCTCCGCGCAGGCCGCGGCGGTCCGCAACGTCCGCCTCTGGCGCTGCCTCGGCTCCGCCCTCAGCGGCGGCTACCACACGGGCACACGGTACGCCGCCGGCACGATCGTCATGGGCGTCCCGCAGGGACGGCTCACCTACACCGACCCCTACGGCCCCCGCACCACCCGGACCTACGACCACGGCACCTGGACCACCGGGTGGTACACGCCGGAGTTCGCGATGACGCAGGTCATCCCGTCGTGGCGGGCGATCACCCCCGGCGGCACGTGGATCTCCGTGTGGGTCCAGGCGACCACGACGAGCGGCGCCACCACGCAGTGGTTCTCGCTCGGCCGCTGGTCCGACATCCAGCCCGGCTCGCCCTACCGCATGACCGTGAACGGGCAGGCCGACGCCTACGCGAGCGTCGCGACGGACACGCTCCGCGCCAAGGCCGGCTACGCGTTCCGGAGCTGGCGGCTCCGCATCACCCTCAACCGCCCCGCGGGCACCACCGCCACCCCCACCGTCACGGCGGCCAACGTCATGTCCTCGGCCGTGCCGACCGGATCGACGGTGAACGTCCCGGTGAGCCCGGTCGGCGGCGCGCGCGGCGTCGTCCTCGCGGTGCCGACCTACAGCCAGATGGTGCACGCCGGGCACTACCCCAGCCTCAACGGTGGCGGCGAGGCCTGGTGCTCCGGCACGTCGACCGCGATGGTCCTCGACTACTGGAAGGCCGGTCCCGGCAGCACCGAGGTGGCCTGGGTGAGCCCCAAGCCGCACACCAACCCACAGGTCGACCACGCCGTCGCCAAGGCCTTCGACTACGGCTACAACGGGTCGGGCAACTGGGCCTTCAACACCGCGTATGCCGGAACCCGGGGCCTGGACGCGTTCGTCACGAGGTTGCGGTCCCTCGACGAGGCCGAGCGGTTCATCGCGGCCGGCATCCCGCTGGTGATCTCGACGTCGTTCACGAGCTCGCAGCTCACCGGCGCCGGTTTCGGCACCAACGGGCACCTCATGGTCATCGTCGGCTTCGACGGCGCGGGCAACGTGGTGGTCAACGACCCCGCCTCCGGGATGCGCGCCTCCAACGCCTACGTCCGCAGGACCTACAACCGGGCCCAGCTCGAGAACGCCTGGGCCCGCTCCGGCGGCACGACCTATGTCATGCGGCCGACGTGGAAGGCCCTGCCGGCAGCGCTGGCCCAGCGCAACTGGTGACCGCGGCGGGGGCAGGTCGAGCGACCACAGCCCCCGCTGACGCACCGGAGGCGGCCCAGCGGACGCAGCCCGGCTGATGTCCCTACCGGGGGCCGGACCATCAGCCTGGGGGACAAAGCCCGGCTGATGTCCCTACCGGGGGCCGGACCCTCAGCCTGGCGGACGAAGCCCGGCTGACGCCCTTACCGCCCGCACCAACGTCCAGGGGCTGCACGCCCGGGCGGTCGGTGCTGATTTCGTGCACGTCGAGCTGGAGCAGTCCGTCCGAGCGGACCCCGCGCTGCGCTCGCGCGCGGCGCAGGCCATCGCCAAAGGGCTTGGCTGACACCTGCTGACCCGCCCGGCCCCTGCCCTTCCCCCACGTCGAGAGGCGACAGACCGGGGTTGTCCGCACCGGATGACCCCGATCTGTCGCCTCTCGAGGCAGCACAGGCTGACGCCCGCGGCGTCCGATCAGATCGCGTCGATGATCGCGTTGAGCGTGGCGCTCGGCCGCATCGCCGCGGACGCCTTGGCGTCGTCGACCTTGTAGTAGCCGCCCAGGTCGACCGGGTTGCCCTGCACCCCGATCAGCTCGGCGTTGATCTGCTCCTCCTTGGCCGCCAGCTCCTCGGCCACGGACGTGAACCGCTCCTTGAGCTCGGCGTCCTGGTCCTGCGCGGCGAGGGCCTGGGCCCAGTACAGCGCGAGGTAGTAGTGGCTGCCGCGGTTGTCGATCTGGCCGACCTTGCGGGCCGGGGACTTGTTCTCGTCGAGGAAACGCCCGATCGCCACGTCGAGGGCGTCCGCCAGCACCTGGGCCTTGGCGTTGTCGTAGGTCGAGGCGAGGTGCTCGAGCGAGGCGCCCAGCGCGGAGAACTCGCCGAGGGAGTCCCAGCGCAGGTAGTTCTCCTTGACGAACTGCTGCACGTGCTTGGGCGCCGAGCCGCCCGCGCCGGTCTCGAAGAGCCCGCCGCCCGCGAGCAACGGCACGATCGACAGCATCTTGGCGGAGGTGCCCAGCTCGAGGATCGGGAACAGGTCGGTGAGGTAGTCGCGCAGCACGTTGCCGGTGACGGAGATCGCGTCCTCGCCCGCCCGGATCCGCTCGAGGCAGTAGGTGATCGCCTCGACCGGCGCGAGCACCTGGATCTCCAGGCCGTCGGTGTCGTGGTCCTGGAGGTACCGCTCGACCTTGGCGATGACGTTGCGGTCGTGGGCGCGGCCCTGGTCGAGGTAGAACACGGCCGGGGCGCCGGTCGCGCGGGCGCGGGTCACGGCGAGCTTGACCCAGTCCTGGACCGGGATGTCACGCACCCGCGCCTGGCGCCAGACGTCCCCCGCCTCGACCTGATGCTCCATGAGGGTGGTGCCCTCGGCGTCGGTGACCACGACGGTGCCGTCGCTCGGGATGACGAAGGTCGTGGGGTGGGAGCCGTACTCCTCGGCCTTCTGCGCCATGAGCCCGACGTTGGGAACCGTGCCGATGGTGGCGGGGTCCAGGGCGCCGTTGCGCTTGCAGTCCTCGATGACCGCTTGGTACATCGGGCCGTAGGAGCGGTCCGGGATCATCGCGAGGGTCGGCTGCAGCTCGCCCCGGGCGTTCCACATCTGGCCGGAGTCGCGGATGACGACGGGCATCGACGCGTCGACGATGATGTCGCTCGGGACGTGCAGGTTGGTGATGCCGCGGTCCGAGTCGACCATCGCCAGGGCCGGGCGCTCGGCATACAGCCGCTCGATCGCCGAGGTGATGGCGTCCTGCGTGTCCTGGGGCAGGCCCGAGATCTTGGTGTAGAGGTCGCCGATGCCCTGGTTGGGGTTGAAGCCGACCTGCTCGAGGTCCGCCGCGAACTCCTCGAGCACCGGGGCGTAGAACGCGCGCACGGCGTGGCCGAACAGGACCGGGTCGGAGACCTTCATCATCGTGGCCTTGAGGTGCAGCGACAGCAGCAGGTCCTCGGCCTTGGCGGCGGCGATCTGCTCGTCGTAGAAGGAGCGCAGCGCCGCCGCGCTCAGGAAGGTGCCGTCCACGATCTCGCCCGCGAGCACGTCGACGCCGTCCTTGAGGACCGTCTCGGAGCCGTCCTCGCCGCGCAGGGTGATCGTCAGGGTCGAGTCGTGGTCCATGACCACCGACTTCTCGTTGCCGTAGAAGTCGCCGCCCGCCATGTCGACGACGCGGGCCTTGGCGTCCTGGTCCCAGGCGCCTAGCCGGTGCGGGTGCTTCTGGGCGAAGCTCTTGACCGACTGGGGGGCGCGGCGGTCCGAGTTCCCCTCGCGCAGCACGGGGTTGACCGCCGAGCCGAGGACCTTGGCGTAGCGCGCCTGGACGTCCTTGTCCTCCTCGGTCGTGGCGCTCTCGGGGTAGTCCGGGATGTCGTAGCCCTTGTCCTGCAGCTCCTTGATCGCGGCCTTGAGCTGCGGCACGGAGGCGGAGATGTTGGGGAGCTTGATGATGTTGGCCTCGGGCGACTGGGCCAGCGCACCCAGGTCGGCCAGCTTGTCCGGCACCCGCTGCTCCTCGGTGAGCCGCTCGGGGAACTGCGCGAGGATGCGGCCCGCGAGGGAGATGTCCGCCGTCTCGACCTCCACGCCACCGGCACCGGTGAAGGCCTGCACGATCGGCAGGAGGGAGTAGGTCGCGAGAGCCGGCGCCTCGTCGATCTTCGTCCACACAATCTTCTGTGACGTCATGAGAGTCTCCAAAGTCGTCGCTGCGGTGCGTGCCGTCGGCACGGCTCACGCCCACGATATCTCAACGTCGAGATATCGGCCCAGGACGACCTGGTGCGGCCCGGCGGGCGGTGCCCTCACCCTATCCAGCCGGTATGACGAACCGCCTGCGGGGCCGCCGTCACGCGGAGGTCTGAGACGTCGCGCGGACGCCTGCGCCGCGGCGGGTCAGCAGCTGCCCCGGGGGACGCGCACGACGTCGGGCGCGGCGTGACGCACGGCCCGCTGCAGCAGCTGGTGCTCCACGCACCGAAGGGCGAGGAGTAGGACACGTCGGGGTAGCACCCGTCCCCCTCCTTGCCACCGATGACGCCCTATATCGGGCAATTCCATACGCTCAGTGACGATGCGGCCGCTTCACCACCGGGTGGAAACTGGACGAATCGCCCGGCAGTTCACCCGAACACCGCACGCTCACCGAGTCGGCGTGCCACCATGAGACCGCGACGACGCGCGTCCCGCGGGGATCGGCCCAGCGGCCGACCATGCCGAGGTGCCACCATGGGCAGCTCGTTCGTGCGCCCGGGACGCCCCCCCTCACCACCTTCATCACCACAGGAGCACCACCGTGTCCCAGCCCAAGCTCGCCTCCCGCCTCGGCGCCGAGTTCCTCGGCACCTTCTGGCTCGTCTTCGGCGGTTGCGGCTCCGCGATCTTCGCGGCCCATGTCATGCACAAGTCCGACCCGGTCAACATGGGCATCGCCTTCGCCGGTGTGGCCCTGGCCTTCGGCCTCACCGTCCTCACCATGGCGTATGCCGTGGGCCACGTCTCCGGCGGCCACTTCAACCCGGCCGTCACGCTCGGCCTGACCGCCGCCCGCCGGTTCGACGTCAAGGACGTCCTGCCCTACATCGTCACCCAGTGCCTCGCGGCCTGCGCCGCCGGCGGCGTGCTCTACCTCATCGCCTCCGGCAAGGACGGCTTCGACGCATCCAAGGGCTTCGCCGCCAACGGCTACGGCACCGGCTCCCCCGCCGGCTACTCGATGCTCGCCGTCCTCGTGTGCGAGGTCGTCTGCACCATGTTCTTCCTCTACATCATCCTCGGCGCCACCGATGACCGCGCCCCCGTCGGCTTCGCCCCGATCGCCATCGGCCTCGGGCTGACCCTGATCCACCTCATCTCCATCCCGGTGTCCAACACCTCGGTCAACCCGGCCCGCTCGCTCGGCGTCGCGTTCTACCAGGACGGGGCGCTCGGCCAGCTGTGGCTGTTCTGGGTCGCCCCGATCATCGGTGCGGTCGTCGCCGGCCTGACCTACACCGCCATCACCGGCAACGACCGCTCCGGCATCAACCTGCAGGGCGAGCTGGAGGTCGACTCCCGCGGCACCGGCCGCGAGGACGGCGCCACCCGCGCCTGACCTCCACCCGGGACACACCCGGCAGGTATGACGCAGCGCCCGCCACTGACGGTGACCCCGTCGGCGGCGGGCGCTCGGCATACGGCCCGCGTCGCTCCTGTCTGCTGCGTCACGCCCGGCGCACCAGGAGGTGAGGGTGTCCGAGGTGGCTGATAGGTTCGAGAGGAACCCATCGGACCACCCGCGTGAAGGACGAACTCGTGAGCGCTACTCCCGTCAAGGTCGCCGTGACCGGCGCTGCCGGCCAGATCGGCTACAGCCTCCTCTTCCGCATCGCCAGCGGTGAGCTGCTCGGCAAGGACACGCCCGTCGAGCTGCGCCTGCTGGAGATCACCCCCGCGCTCAAGGCGCTCGAGGGCGTCGTCATGGAGCTCGACGACTGCGCCTTCCCGACCCTGGCCGGCGTCGTCATCGGCGACGACCCCGAGGAGATCTTCGCCGAAGTCGACGGCGCGATGCTCGTCGGCGCCATGCCGCGCAAGGAGGGCATGGACCGCGCCGACCTGCTCGCCGCCAACGGCAAGATCTTCACCGGTCAGGGCGCCGCCCTCAACAAGGTCGCCCCCAAGGCCAAGGTCCTCGTGACCGGCAACCCGGCCAACACCAACGCCCTCATCGCGATGCGCAACGCCCCCGACATGGCCCCCGAGCAGTTCAACGCGCTGACCCGCCTGGACCACAACCGCGCCAAGTCGATGCTGGCCAAGAAGCTCGGCGTCAGCGTCGCCGAGATCAAGGACCTGGCGATCTGGGGCAACCACGACGACTCGATGTACCCCGACCTGTTCAACACCAAGGTCAACGGCAAGGCCGCCACCGAGCTGGTCGACCAGACGTGGATCACCGAGGAGTACATCCCGACCGTCGCCACCCGCGGTGGCGCCATCATCAAGGCGCGCGGCGCGTCCTCGGCCGCCTCGGCCGCCAACGCGACGATCGACCACATGCGCGACTGGATGCTGGGCACCGACGAGGTCGTCTCCATGTCGGTCCCGTCCGACGGCTCCTACGGCGTGCCCGAGGGGATCATCTCGTCCTTCCCGTGCCGGGTGCGCGGCGGCAAGTGGGAGATCGTCCAGGGGCTGGAGCTGAGCGACTTCTCGCGCGAGCGGATCATGGCCTCCGCCGCCCGCCTCGAGAGCGAGCGCGACCAGGTCCAGCAACTCGGCCTCATCTGACCTACCGGGGGTAGGGGCATCCGCCGGCCTTCGTCCCCCAGGCTGATGATCCCGCCGGGGGTAGGGGCATCGACCGGGCCTCGTTCGCCAGGCTGATGTACCTACCAGGGGTAGGTTTTCCCCAGGTTGGCGTGTCACGGCCCGCGTCGTCCACAGGTGACGACGCGGGCCTTCTCGCGCGCCGAGGTGACCATCAGGCTCGGGGGCATGGAACTCTCGCACCCCCTCCCCCCGGATCCCATCTTCTGCACCGCTCAGGCCTATGCACTCGGCTGGTGCCGTCGCACCTTGGCCGAGGCGAAGGCGGCCGGACTGTGCCACAGCGTGCTGCGCGGGTGGTATGCCCACGGACCCCTCCCCGACGCACCGGCAGCGCAGCACCTGGAGACGGTGGCCGCAACCCATCTCGCGTACGAGGGGCGCCTCGTCACCTCGGGCGTGTCCGCGTGCCTCTTCCACGACCTGCCGGTGGACGACCGTGACCTCGACCGCGTCCTGGTCACCCGACGCACCTCCGATGACGGCATCCCTCCGTGCGCGCACGGTACCTCGTCCACCCGGGTCCTGATCCGTGCCAGCTGCCAGCCGGATGACGTCATCCCCGGCGTGCCCGTACTCAGACCGGCCGCGGCGGTGGTCGAGTACGCCCTGCAGTCCGGGTTGCCGGCGGGGGTCGCCGCGGGAGACGCAGCGTTGCGGTCTGGGGTGGCCAAGACCGCGGACATCACGGCGGCCATCGGGCGTCGGGCCGGCCGGACCGGCATACGACGTGTGTCGATGCTCCCAGGGCTGCTCGACCCGCTCGCTGAGAACGGCGGTGAGAGCAAGGCCCGGCTGGCACTGGTTCAGGTCGGTTTCGACGTGGAGTCCCAGGTGTGGGTCGAGACGCCGACCGGGTGGTACCGGGCCGACTGGCGGGTGCGCGGCACCGCCACGCTGATCGAGCTGGACGGCGTGGGGAAGTATCTCGACGAGCACGATCAGCTCGTGACGGCTCGCGTCCGCCGGGACCGCACAAGGGACCGGGCCCTGGAGGCGACCGGCCACGGGGTCGTGCATCTGACGATGGACGACATCAACGCCAGGGATACGCTGCGCCCCCTGGTGGTGCAGCACGCGGGTGATGCCTTGCGGAGGCCCACGCCGGCGCCGCTGTTCGGTCGGACACGACCGAATGGGCAGGAGTGGAGCGCGGCCGGTTGAACGAAGCCCGGTCGATGCCCCCACCCCCGGCGGGATCATCAGCCTCCCGAACGAAGCCCGGTCGATGCCCCCACCCCCGGCCGGATCATCAGCCTGGCGAACGAAGCCCGGCCGATGCCGCTACCCCCGGTAGGTCAGCGGGTGGGGTCCCAGTTGACCGAGTTGGCGCCCACGGCGACCACCGTGGCCAGAGCGAGATACATCAGCACGTCCAGGCCCCGGGACCGTGTGACGAGCCCGCCAGCCGCGGCGTCCGACACCATCAGGCGCAGCACCCCCGCCACGGCGAGCGCCGCCGCGAGCAGGTTGCCCCCCAACCGTGGCGACACCACCGCCACCACGGCCAGCGCCAGGACGCAGCCGAGGCCCAGCACCCACCACAGCGCGAGGCGCCCCGGCCCGACAGACGTCACGCGGACGCAGCTCGCTCGGCCGACTCGACGACGTTGCGGAGCAGCAGCGCGCGGGTCATCGGGCCGACGCCGCCGGGGTTGGGCGTCATCCAGCCCGCGACCTCCATCACGGCGGGGTGGATGTCACCGGCGACCCGTGACTTCCCGTCCTCGCCGGCGACGCGGGACACCCCGACGTCAAAGACCGCGGCCCCGGGCTTGACCATGTCGGGCGTGAGGATGTTGTGCACCCCCGCAGCCGCGACCACGACGTCGGCGCGGCGGGTGTGGGCCGCCAGGTCACGAGTCCCGGTGTGGCACGACGTGACCGTGGCGTTCTCGGAGCGACGGGTGAGGATCAGGCCGAGCGGCCTTCCCACCGTGATGCCGCGGCCGATGATGACGACCTCGGCGCCCTTGAGCGGGATGTCATAGCGGCGGCACAGCTCGACCACGCCCATCGGGGTGCAGGGCAGCGGGGCGGGGATGCCGAGCACGAGGTTGCCGAGGTTGACGGGGTTGAGGCCGTCCACATCCTTGGCGGGGTCGACGCGCGCCAGAATCGCGCTGTCGTCGAGGCCGGTGGGCTGCTGCACGAGGAAGCCCGTGCAGGCGGGGTCGGCGTTGAGCTCGTCGATCACGGCCTCCACCTCGGCCTGGGTGGCGCTCGCGGGCAGGTGGCGCTGGATCGAGGCGACGCCGATCTCGGCACAGTCCTTGTGCTTGGCGTTGACGTACCACGTGCTGGCGGGGTCGTCGCCCACCAGCACCGTGCCGAGACCGGGAGTGATGCCGCGCTCGGCCAACGCGCGGACGCGCTCGGCGAGCTCGGTCTTGATCGTCGCGAGGGTGGCCTTGCCATCGAGCATCGTCGCAGTCACGTCGCTCATCTTGCCACCCGGGTCGTCCGTTGCGCCGCCACCCCCGCCCCGACGGCGGCCGCGAGCGTGATGGCCACCCCCGCGAGCAGCTGGGGGCCGACGTGGGAGCGGGCGGCGGGGTCCAGCAGGTCGACCAGCACCGCCGACACGAGCTGACCGGTGAGCGTCATGAGGGTGGCCACGAGCACCCCCAGGTGGTGCACGACGACGGCGCCGATGGCGACATACACGATCCCGATCAGTCCCCCGACGTAGGCCCACCACGGCAGGTCCCAGGTGGCCGGTGCCCGCAGACCACCGCGCGCCAGGAGCAGGCCGGCCCACCCGAGCAGCAGCCCGAGCCCCCAGGTGAAGTTGATGGTCGAGGTGACCACGACGTCGCCGCTCACGCGGTTGACGCGCCCGTTGAGCGCCTGCTGGAGGGCGATCGCAGCACCGGCGAGCACGGTGAGGGCGACAGGCAGCAGAGGTATGCCGTCCACCCCACCGCTCCCGGACCGGGCCGAGGCGGCCACCCCGACCCCCACGAAGGTCGTCAGGCCGGCCAGGACCCGGCCGCGGGTCACCGGCACGTGGCCCGCGGGGCCGATGCCGAGCCGGTCGACGAGCAGGGCATTGCTCGTCTGGCCGCCGACGATGGCGATGGTGAACAGGGCGACGCCGAGGACGGGCACGGCCGTCGTCTGCACGGCGACGAAGAAGCCGCCGCTGAGGCCACCGAGCGTCTGCCACCAGGGCAGGCGGCCGGTCCCGACGGCGTCGGCAACCTCTCTCAGCGCCCGACGCGGCCCGGGGAGCAGCAGCACCGCGGCCAGCAGCACCACCCACCCGGAGCCGAAGCTCCACAACGACGCATCCACAGGGCTGGCGAAGGCGTGGGCCAGCGTCCCGTTCGCCCGGGACTGCAGCGACGACAGCCCACCGGCCAGGAGCGCGGCCGCCGCCGACAGGGCGACGACGGTCCGCGGGTCAGTGGGCAAAGTGCCGCGTGCCCGTGAAGTAGAGCGACACCCCGGCCTGTCGGCAGGCCTCGATCGTCTCCGCGTCGCGCATCGACCCGCCCGGCGCCACGATGGCGCGGACGCCGGCATCGATCAGGATCTGCGGCCCGTCGGCAAAGGGGAAGAAGGCGTCCGACGCCGCGACCGCACCGCGCGCCCGCTCCTCCCCCGCCCGCTCGACCGCGAGGCGGCAGGAGTCGACGCGGTTGACCTGCCCCATGCCGATGCCGACGGAGGCCCCGTCGCGCGCCAGCAGGATGGCGTTGGACTTGGTGGCGCGCACTGCCTTCCACGCGAAGTCGAGGTCCACGAGGGTCCGGTCATCGACGGACTCCCCGGCGACGAGGGTCCAGTGCAGCGGTGCATCCCCGTGCCCGGCGGTCTCCTTGTCGTCCTCGCTCGGCTCGATCACGGCGTCGATCCGGTCGGCCTCCTGGACGAGCAGGCCCCCGGAGATCGGGCGCAGCTCGAGGGCGGAGGCGCCCGAGCGGACGTCGGCAGGCAGGCGCAGCAGTCGGAGGTTCTTCTTGGCGGCGAGGATCTCCAGTGCGCCGGGCTCGAAGTCGGGCGCCGCCACGACCTCGGTGAAGATGTCCTTGACCGCCTCGGCCATCGCGACGGTGACCGGGCGGTTGGTGGCGATCACGCCGCCGAAGGCCGACAGGGGGTCGCACTCGTGGGCGCGCCGGTGCACGTCGGCGATCTCCTCCCCGGGCGAGCCCGCCGCGATCCCGCAGGGGTTGGCGTGCTTGATGATCGCCACGGTCGGCCGGTCGCCGTGGTCGTGCGCGGCCCGCACGGCGGCGTCCGTGTCGACGTAGTTGTTGTAGGACATCTCCTTGCCGTGCAGCTGCTCGGCGCAGGCCACGCCAGGCCCGTCCCCGCGGTAGAGGGCGGCGCGCTGGTGGGGGTTCTCGCCATACCGCAGGTCGGAGACCTTGGACCAGGTCGCGCCCGCGAACTCGGGGAAGGTCTGGGCGTCGCCGACGTAGGACGAGACCAGCCACGACGCGACGGCCACGTCGTAGGCCGCGGTGTGGGCAAAAGCTCGGGCGGCCAAGGACTTCCGCTGCTCAAGGGTGAAACCGCCGGCATCGACCGCGGACAGGGCCGAGGCGTAGTCGTCCGGCGAGGTGATGACGGCCACGCTGGGGTGGTTCTTGGCGGCGGCGCGCACCATGGACGGCCCGCCGATGTCGATCTGCTCGATGCACTCGTCGGGGCTCGCGCCCGACGAGACGGTCGCGGTGAAGGGGTAGAGGTTGACGACGACCAGCTCGAAGGGCGCGACCTCGAGCTCCTCGAGCTGGCGCAGGTGGTCGGGCTTGCGGGTGTCGGCGAGGATCCCGGCGTGGACGCGCGGGTGCAGCGTCTTGACGCGCCCCTCGAGGCACTCGGGGAACCCGGTGAGCTCCTCGACGCGGGTCACCGGCAGGCCGAGGCCGTCGATGAGGGCGGCGGAGCCGCCGGTCGAGACGAGCTCGACGCCGGCGTCGTGCAGGCCGCGGACGAGGGCCTCCAGGCCGGTCTTGTCGTAGACGGAGACGAGCGCGCGGCGGATCGGCCGACGCCCCTGCCCGGTCTCGGAAGCAGCGGTGGGGTCGGTAGCAGTCATCAGGTCACTCCTGCGGCGGTGCGGCTGGATCGGCGCGGGCACCCAGGCGGGCGATGCCCACGAACGTCACTCCCCGGTGGTGGTCCACCTGCGCCAGTCGTGTGCCTCCAACCCTACCGGGGGTAGGGGCATCAGCCGGCCTTCGTCCCCCAGGTCGATGATCCCGCCGGGGGCGGGTCTTTGAGCCGTATGCCGCAGCGCCCGCCGTCTCAGCCGCCGAGGCGCACGCGGCGGCCGTCGATGCGGTGGCCGTGGCGCGCCATACGGCCGACCACGTCGACGAGCATCTCCCGCTCCTGGACCTTGATCCGCTCGTGGAGGGACTCCTCGGTGTCGTCGTCCTCGACCACGACCGCCCGCTGCGTGATGATCGGCCCGGTGTCGACACCGGCATCGACGACGTGGCAGGTCGTCCCGGTCACCGCCACCCCATGGGCGAGCGCGTCTCGCACGCCGTGCGCCCCCGGGAAGCTGGGCAGCAGCGCGGGGTGGGTGTTGATCACGGTGGGCCCGGCGAGGGCGCGCGGCCCAAGGATCCGCATGAAGCCTGCGCTGACCACGAATCGCGGCTCGTGACGGGCGATCTCGGCGGCCAAGGCCTCGTCCCACGCAGCGCGGTCACGGTGGTCGCGGGGCCGCACGACAAAGGTCGGGATGCCCGACCGCTCGGCGCGCTCCTGGCCCGCGGTCCCGTCGCGGTCCACCCCCACCGCGGCGATCCGCACGCCGTAGCCAGGGTCGACGCTCGCGTCGATCAGCGCCTGGAGGAGGGTGCCCGAGCCGGACACGAGCACGACGATCGGCACGGGACGGGGCGAGTCGCTCACAGCCAGCACCCTAGTGGCATGGGGGATGATGGGACGCGTGCGTGCCGACCGAGCTCCCCGCCCCCGCCCGTCCGACGACGAGCAGCGTCCGGCCGGAGACGGGCGGCGACCCACACCGCCCGGCGCGACCGACGGCATGCGGGCGGCGCTCGGGATCGTGGTGACCGTGCCCCTGCTGTCGCTGCAGCATCCCTGGTCGCTGGTAGCGGTCGCGACGAGCCTGGCGGCGATGTGGTTCGCGGGGCGGGCGGTGGCGCAGCAGGTGCGGGCGAAGCGGTACGGCTGGGCGTCGTGGCAGCTCGTGGGGGTGACGCTGGGGGGCTACCTGCTCTTCACGGCTGGGGTGCAGTCGGTCTATCCGACGCAGATGTCCACGTGGTCGACGTGCACCGCTGGAGCCAACACGAGGACGGCCCAGGCGCATTGCGACGCCCGCCTCGACGAGACGGTCCCGGCCTGGCTGTCCAGCACCCTCGGTCTGTGAGGGCCCGGCACCAGCCTGGCGCCCCGCAGCCCGGCTGATGCCCCTACCCCCGGCCGGATCATCAGCCTGGGAGACGAAGCCCGGTCGATGCCCCTACCCCCGGCGGGATCATCAGCCTGGGGGACGAAGGCCGGTCGATGCCCCTACCGGGGGCGGGATCATCAGCCTGGGGGACGAAGCCCGGTCGATGCCCTTACCCCCGGTAGGTGTGGAGGACGGCGGTGCGGAGCGTGTCCAGGCCGACACCGCCGATGTCCAACGCACGCCGGTGGAACTCCTTGAGCGAAAAGGCGTCCCCCTCGTGCCGGCGCACCTCGTCGCGCAGCTGCAGCCACAGGCGCTCGCCCACCTTGTAGGACGGGGCCTGCCCCGGCCAGCCGAGGTAACGGTCCAGCTCGAACCGCAGCACCGCCTCCTCCATGTTGGCGTGCGCCGTCAGGTAGGCCCACGCCTTGTCGTAGGTCCACTCGCCGCCACCGACCTCGGCGGGCGCCTCGAAGCCGCAGTGCACGCCGATGTCGATGACCACGCGGGCCGCCCGCAAGGACTGCCCGTCCAGCCATCCCATCCGGTTGCCCGGGTCGTCCATGTGCCCGAAGTCGGCCATGAGGCGCTCGGCGTACAGCGCCCACCCCTCGCCGTGGCCGGAGGTCCAGGAGAACTGCCGGCGCCAGGTGTTGAGCCGCTCGCGGTTGTGCACGGTCTGGGCGACCTGCAGGTGATGGCCGGGCACTCCCTCGTGGTAGACGGTGGTCAGCTCGCGCCAGGTCGTGAACTCGGTGACCCCCTTGGGGACCGACCACCACATGCGTCCGGGCCGCGAGAAGTCGTCGGACGGGCCGGTGTAGTAGATGCCGCCGGTCTGGGTGGGGGCGATGCAGCACTCGATCTCCCGCACGGGTGCGGGGATGTCGAAGTGCTCCCCGTCGAGCAGCCGGACGACCTCGTCGGCCTCGTCCTGCATCCACCGGCGCAGCGCGTCCGTCCCGTGCAGGCGGTAGGCCGGGTCCTCGTCGAGCAGCGCGATCGCCTCGGCCACCGTCGCGCCCGGGCGGACCTGGTGGGCGACGTCTTGCATGGCCGCGGTGATGCGGGCGAGCTCCTCCTGGCCCCAGCGGTAGGTCTCCTCCAGGTCGACCTCGGCGCCGAGGAAGTAGCGCGAGCACAGGGCGTACTCGTCGCGACCCACCGCGTCCTCGGTCGGTGCCTCGTCGAGCAGCTCGTCCCGCAGGAACTCCGCCATGCGGGCGTAGGCGTCGCGCGCCGCCCCCACCTCGCGGGTCAGGCGCTCGCGCAGCTCCGGGGGCAGGGCGCGGTGAGGTGCCAGCGCTCCCTTGAGGAAGCCGTCGAAGTAGCCCTCAGCCTCGACCAGGTCGTGGCACTGCTGGATGCACGCCTCGACCTGACGGCGGGCGGACACGGTGCCCTTGTCGCGGGCGCAGACCAAGGACTCTTGGTACTGCTCCAGCGCGAGGGGGATGCGGCCCATCCGCAGGGCGATGGTCGCCCAGTGCTCCACCGTCTCGGCGGGCATCAGGTCGAAGGCCGCGCGGATGTCCTGCAGCGGCGAGGCGATGACGTTGAGGGAGGACTCGACGATGCCCGCGGCATACATCTCCTCGGCGAGCCCGAGCCGCTCGGTCATGGCGGTGATGGTGATCCGGTCCGCGTCGCTCGCCGGCTCGACCGCGGCCAGCGCGGCCAGGGTGCGGCGCCGCAGCTCGGACTGGGCGCGGAGCCCGTCCGGGGAGAAGTCGTCGATCTGGTCGTCGTGGCCGGGGATGCCGACGTAGGTCGCGGTGAGCGGGCTCAGCTCGAGGCTCTCGCGGACGAACTCGTCGGCGATGCGGTCGACGGCGCTGGGGCGGGAGGCGGGGGCGGTCTCCGGAGCACGGGTCACCCCGCGCACGCTACCCAAGGTCACCCGCTCCGGCTCGTCAGCGCGCAGAGCGCCACCCCCACGACGACCGTCGGCGCGCACCGAGGGAGGAGACCCCGAGGTTGCGGGCCCGGCTCGCCCAGATGCCGGTGGGCTGCTCCTCGGGGGCCGGCTCGCCGCCCGAGGCGGCGGCGACCACCAGCAGCAGGGCGGCGAGCTCCTCGTCGGTCGGGTTGCCCTTGGTCACGGACAGCAGGGGCGGTATGGCGACCGCCGCCGCCTCCTGGGGCGTGGCCACGGCGGCGGACCCGCCGGGGGTCTCGTTGGTCATCGGGTGCTCCTCCTTCGCCGGTCGCCGGACGACGGCAGCCCGGTCACAGCGGGATGTTGCCGTGCTTCTTGGGCGGGTGGTTCTCGCGCTTGGTCTGCAGCGCCCGCAGCGCCTGCACGACGTTGCGGCGGGTCTCCTGCGGGGCGATGACCGCGTCGATGTAGCCGCGCTCGGCCGCGATGTAGGGGTTGGCGAGGTGGTCCTCGTACTCCTTGATGAACTGCGCGCGCGTCGCGTCGACGTCGCGGCCCTCCGCCTCGGCCGCGGCGATCTCCTTGCGGTAGAGGATGTTGACCGCACCCTGCGCGCCCATCACGGCGATCTGCGCGGTGGGCCAGGCGATGTTGACGTCGGCGCCGAGGTGCTTGGACCCCATGACGTCGTACGCCCCGCCGTAGGCCTTGCGGGTGATGACGGTGACGAGCGGGACGGTGGCCTCGGCATACGCGTAGATGAGCTTGGCACCGCGGCGGATGATGCCGTTCCACTCCTGGTCGGTGCCCGGCAGGAAGCCCGGCACGTCCACGAAGGTCAGCACGGGGACGTTGAAGGCGTCGCAGGTGCGCACGAAGCGCGCGGCCTTCTCGGAGGCGTCGATGTCCAGGCACCCGGCGAACTGCATCGGCTGGTTGGCGACGATGCCGACGCTGCGCCCCTCGACCCGCCCGAAGCCGGTGATGATGTTGGGCGCGAACAACGGCTGGACCTCGAGGAAGGCCTGGTCGTCGAGGATCGCCGTGAAGACCTCGTGCATGTCGTACGGCATGTTGGGCGAGTCCGGGATGATCGTGTCCAGGGCGACGTCCAGCTCGTTGATCTCGAGGTCCACCTCGGCCTCGAAGACCGGCGGGTCCTCGTGGTTGTTGCTCGGCAGGTAGGAGAGCAGCTCCTTGACGTAGTCCATCGCGTCGGCCTCGTCGGAGCCCATGTAGTGGGCGCAGCCGGACTTGGAGTTGTGCGACATCGCGCCGCCCAGCTCCTCCATCCCCACGCTCTCGCCCGTGACGGTCTTGATGACGTCGGGACCGGTGATGAACATGTGGGACGTCTGGTCGACCATGACCGTGAAGTCGGTGATGGCGGGGGAGTAGACCGCCCCGCCGGCGCAGGGACCCATGATGAGCGAGATCTGCGGGACGACGCCGGAGGCCAGGACGTTGCGGCGGAAGATCTCGCCATACATCCCGAGGGAGGCGACGCCCTCCTGGATCCGGGCGCCGCCGGAGTCGTTGAGGCCGACGACCGGGCACCCGATCTTCATGGCGAAGTCCATGACCTTGACGATCTTTTCCCCGAAGACCTCGCCCAGGGACCCGCCGAAGACCGTGAAGTCCTGCGCGAACACGCACACCTGGCGGCCGTCGACGGTGCCGTAGCCGGTGATGACCCCGTCGCCATACGGCCGGTTCTTGTCCTGGCCGAAGGCCGTCGAGCGGTGGCGGGCGTACTGGTCCAGCTCGACGAACGAGCCCTCGTCGAGGAAGGCCTCGACGCGCTCCCGAGCGGTCTGCTTGCCGCGGGCGTGCTGCTTCTCGACCGCCTTCTCGGAGGCCCCGTGCAGGACCTGCTCGTTGCGGTGGTGCAGGTCGGCGAGCCGACCTGCGGTCGTGGCCAGGTCGAAGGTGTCCGTCGTCGGAGCGTCAGCCATGGCGACACCATAGCCTTGGGCTCGTGACCTCCGCTCTGCGACAAAGCGCTCTGACCAGGCATGTGACGGACGCCATGTCGCCGTGGCTCGATGTGCGGGTCCGCGACGCGGTCGGCAGCACCAACGCCGAGCTGCTCGCCGACCCTCGGCCATGGCACGTGCTCACCACGGACCACCAGCAGGCGGGACGCGGTCGGCTGGCCCGGTCGTGGGAGACCCCGGCCGGGACGGCCGTGGCCCTGTCCGCCTGCGTGCCGGTCCCATCGGCTCGTATGCCGGACGCGGGGTGGCTGCCCCTGCTGACGGGCCTGGCCGTGCGGGACGCCCTCGCGTCCCTCGCCGGGCCCGGGCGCGCCGAGGCCTTCGTGCTCAAGTGGCCCAACGACGTGCTCGTCGCCACCGACGACGACCGCAAGGTGTGCGGGGTGCTGTGCGAGCTGGCGCCGGCCCCTGGTCCTGGTGATGGGGTCGCCGTGCTCGGGCTCGGGATCAACGTCCACCAGACCCGCGAGCAGCTCCCCGTCGAGACCGCGACCTCCTTGCAGCTGTGCGGCGTCGAGGTCGGGCGGGAGGACGTCGTGGTGGCGGTGCTGCGTGCCCTCGCCCACCGGCACGGCCAGTGGGCGACGCCGTCGCGGATGCCGGCCCTGCGCGCGGACTACACCGCGGCCTGCGCGACCCTCGGGCGCGAGGTCGACATCCACCTGCCCTCCGGTGCGGTGGAGCCGGGCCGGGCGGTGCGGGTCGACGGGGCCGGCCGTCTCGTCATACGCACCGCTAGGGGAGAGCGCACCCACGCCGCCGGTGACGTGGTGCACGCGAGGCTGTCGGGCTGAGGCATCATGGCGGGAGCGGTCGGCGGCGAGCGTCGTCCCGCGGGACGGCGAGGAGGCGACGGTGGCGGACCACGGTGACGAGTCGACCCGGCTGTCGCAGGCCCCGGTGCGGCTGGACCCCCTGGTCGAGCAGGTGCAGCGAGAGCTGCTCGGCGGCCCGCTGGACCTCGACCGGCGCGACGTGTCCCGGACCGTCGGGGTCTCCCTGCGCACCGCCGAGCGCTTCTGGCACGCCCTCGGGTTCCCGGGCAACGAGGACGGCGAGGCGGTCTTCTCCCAGCTCGACCTGACCGCCCTGCGCGGCGTCGCCGCGCTCGTGCGGCGCGGAGAGCTCGACGAGGACTCGGCCCTCAGCCTGACCCGGGCCTTCGCCCGCACCGCGGACCGCCTGTCGGTGTGGCAGTGCTCGGTGTTCGCCGAGTCGCTGAGCCCCTGGGCGCAGGGCGAGGTCGACCTCGGGCGCGTGGCCGTCTCCGACGAGAGCCACGACTCGACCCGCGCCGAGCCCGACGAGGACACCGCGCTGGCCGCTGCGCGCAAGGTCGCCGAGCTGGCCGACGAGCTCGAGCCGTTGCTCGTCTACGCCTGGCGCCGGCACCTGGCCGCCGCCACCGCCCGCATGGTCGCCGACGCCGACCCGTCGGTGGGGGAGCAGGGGCTGCGACGCTGCGTGGGCTTCGCCGACCTCGTGTCCTTCACCTCGCTGGTGCGGCGCCTGTCGGAGCGCGAGCTGGCGACCGTGGTGCAGAGGTTCGAGGCGCTGTGCAGCGACGTCATCACCGGGCACGGCGGCCGGGTCATCAAGACGGTCGGGGACGAGGTCCTGTACGTCGCGAAGGTGCCCGCCGAGGGCGCCCGGATCGCCCTGGACCTGGTCGACGCCATCCGCTACGACGACATGCTGCCTCCCGTGCGGGTCGGCCTCGCCTACGGCCACGTCGTGTCGCGGCTCGGCGACGTCTTCGGCACCACGGTCAACCGCGCCGCCCGCCTCACCGCAGTCGCGCCCTCCGGCAAGGTGCTGGCCGACGAGGGGCTCGTGTCACGGATCGCCGACGCGCCAGACCTCACCGCGGTGCGGCAGCGCACCCGCACCCTGCGAGGGGTGGGCGTCGTCGCCCCCTCCCTGCTGCACCGCACCGTCGCGATCCCCGACGGCCTGCCCGGCGCGTTGCCCCACCCAGCACAGCCGGCGTTCCTCGACTCTGACGACCTGGAGGTCCGATGACCGACTACGACAACGTGACGATCACCCGCCACGGCGAGCACGGCCACGTCGCCGAGCTCGCCCTGGACCGGCCCGAGGCGATGAACGCCGTCTCGACCGCGATGGCGCGCGACCTCGGCGCCGCGACCACGCAGCTGTCCGCGCTGGCGCTGCGCGGCGAGGTGCGGGCGGTGGTGGTGAGCTCGACGCACCCCAAGGCCTTCTGCGTCGGGGCGGACCTCAAGGAGCGCAACGGCTTCACCGACGCCGACCTGATGGCCCAGCGACCCGTGGCGCGCGCGGCCTACGGCGGGGTGCTGGCGCTGCCGGTGCCGGCCATCGCGGCCGTGGACGGCTTCGCGCTCGGCGGGGGCTTCGAGATCGCGCTGTCCTGCGACCTGATCGTCTGCGGGGACGGCGCGACGGTGGGCCTGCCCGAGGTGTCGGTCGGCGTCATCCCCGGCGGTGGCGGCACGCAGCTGCTCACCCGTCGCGTCGGCTGGTCGCGGGCCTCCCGCATCATCTTCGGCGCCGCCAAGATGCCGGCGGCCGAGGCGCTCTCGCTCGGCGCCGTCGACGAGGTGGTCGACGCCGGGACGGCCCGCGAGCACGCCCTGGAGCTGGCGTCCCTGGTCGCGACGCACTCGCCCGTCGGGGTGCGCAACGCCAAGCGGGCCATGCGCCTCGGCTCCGACGTCGACCTGGCGGCCGGGCTGGAGATCGAGGACGGCTGCTGGCGGGCGACGGCCTTCAGCGGGGACCGGCGCGAGGGCGTCGCCGCCTTCGCCGAGAAGCGCCGCCCCGCCTGGCCCGGAGTCTGACGGCGAGGGCGGAGCCGGGCGCCCCCGGCTCCCGCCGGCTCAGACGACGTGTGTGTGCTCCGTCAGCTCGTCGTCCCCGGCGGCCTTGCCCGCAAAGACCCAACGGCGGTAGGTCAGGAACCGGAAGACCGTCCCCAGCCCGATGCCCACGAACCTGGCGACGTTGTCGGCCAGCTGGGAGTGCTGGTCGAGGGCGTACCGCGACAGGTACAGGCAGGCGAACGTGATCACCAGCGCGATCGCGTTGAACAGCACGAAGAGCATGAGCTCGTGGTGCGCCTTGTCGCGCCGCTGGTCGCGGTAGGTCAGGTAGCGGTTGCCCACCCAGGAGAACAACGTGGCGATGGCCGTGGCGGTGACCGACGCGCGCCCGGGGATGCCGTGCATGGGTCCGTCGCCCGGGCCCGGCAGGCCGAACACCAGCAGGTTGTAGCCCCCCATGTCGACCACGAACGCGAGGGCGCCGACGAGCCCGAAGGCGGCGACCTCGCGCCACAGGCGGGCCGCGAGCGCGCGCAGGCGACCGATGAGGGAGGTGGTGGGCACCGCAGCACCGTACCCTGTCGCCTGTGACAACTCCGCGCACCGCACCAGGTGGTTTCCCCGTCGTCGGCATCATCGGGGGTGGACAGCTGGCTCGTATGACGGCCCCTCCCGCCGTCGGGCTCGGCGTCACGCTGTCCGTGCTGGCCGAGTCGGAGTCCGCGTCGGCCGCGCAGGTCATCCCGTCCTCGCCCGTCGGGGATCACACGAGCGTCGAGGACGTCGTGGAGTTCGCCCGCCGCTGCGACGTCGTGACCTTCGACCACGAGCACGTGCCTCCGGAGGTGATCGCCGCCGTGCAGGCCGCCGGGGTCCGGGTCGAGCCGTCGCCGGAGGCTCTCCTGCATGCCCAGGACAAGCTGGTCATGCGGCGTCGGCTGACCGAGCTCGGCATCCCCTGCCCGGACTGGGCCCACGTGACGAGCCGTTCCGACCTCGAGGCCTTCGGCGAGCGGGTCGGCTGGCCGCTGGTGCTCAAGACCCCGCGGGGAGGCTACGACGGCAAGGGAGTCCGGGTCGTCACCGGCCCGGACGACGCCCGCGACTGGCTCGACGCCGTCGAGGCCGCCGGTGCCGGTGGGACCGACAGCGAGCACGGGGCCACGATGGCCGACGGGCTGCTGGCGGAGGCCATGGTCGGGTTCACCCGCGAGCTGGCGGTCCTCGTGGCGCGCTCGCCGTCCGGCCAGGCCGCCGTCTGGCCGGTCGTGGAGACGGTGCAGACCGACGGGATCTGCACCGAGGTGCTGGCTCCCGCACCGGACCTCGACCCGGAGCTGGCCTCGCGAGCGAGCGAGTCGGCGCTGCGCATCGCGGGGGAGCTGGGTGTCACCGGCGTCATGGCGGTGGAGCTGTTCGAGACGCGTGACGGCGACGACCGTCCGACATACCTGGTCAACGAGCTGGCGATGCGCCCGCACAACTCGGGCCACTGGACCATCGACGGCTCGGTCACGAGCCAGTTCGAGCAGCACCTGCGGGCGGTCCTCGACCTGCCGCTCGGCTCGACCCGAGCGAGGGAGCGCTGGACCGTCATGGGCAACGTCCTCGGCGGCGACTATCCCGAGCTCTACGCGACCTACCGCCACCTCATGGCGCGCGACCCCGCGATGAAGTTCCACCTCTACGGCAAGGACGTCCGCCCCGGACGCAAGATCGGCCACGTCGACGTGAGCGGCGACGACCTCGACGACCTGCGGGCACGAGCGCGCCACGCCTGCGACTACCTCCAGGGAGTGATCACCGAATGACCCTGTCCAGCAACGTTTCTCCCGGCATCGCCGTCGGGCTCGTGATGGGCTCCGACTCGGACTGGCCGGTGATGGAGCAGGCGGCGCTGGCCCTCGACGAGCTCGGCATCGCCTACGAGGCCGACGTCGTCTCGGCGCACCGGATGCCGACGGAGATGATCACGTATGGCGAGCGGGCCGCCTCGCGCGGGCTGCAGGTGATCGTCGCCGGCGCCGGCGGCGCGGCCCACCTGCCGGGGATGCTCGCGTCGGTCACCCCGCTGCCGGTGATCGGCGTCCCGGTGCCGCTGAAGCATCTCGACGGCATGGACTCGCTCCTGTCGATCGTGCAGATGCCGGCCGGGGTGCCGGTCGCGACCGTGTCGATCGGGGGCGCGCGCAACGCCGGCCTGCTGGCCGCGCGCATCATCGGCTCCGGCACAGGTGAGGAGGCGCGGCGCGTGCGCGAGGCGATGGTGGCCTACCAGGCGGCGCTGCGGGACGAGGCGCACGCCAAGGGCGAGAAGCTGCGCGAGCGCCGAGCCTGACCAGCAGCCCCGCCGGCGCCGGCCCCACCAGCGCGGTGACGCGGCGGCGGGCGCCGCGCGCCCTATGCTGGCCGTCGTGACCTCCGCCCCCCGCATCGCCTGTGTCGTCCCGTGCTACAACGAGGAGTCCGCGATCGCCAAGGTCGTCACCGACCTGCGCGCGTCGCTGCCCGAGGCCGAGATCTACGTCTACGACAACAACTCGACGGACCGCACCGCCGAGGTGGCTCGCGAGGCCGGCGCGATCGTGCGCAGCGAGCCGCGCAAGGGCAAGGGCAATGTCATCCGGCGGGCCTTCGCCGACGTGGAGGCCGACGCGCTGCTGATCATCGACGGTGACGACACCTACGACGCGTCCCGGGCGCGCGACCTCGTGGACCTGCTCTTCGAGGGCCCCTACGACCACGTGCTCGGCGCTCGCCGCGAGACCGTCGAGGGCGCTTACCGCCCCGGGCACGCGACCGGCAACAAGATGCTGACCGGCGCGGTGCGGGTGCTCTTCGGCAACGAGGTCACCGACATGCTGTCCGGCTACCGCGTGTTCTCCCGCCGCTTCGTCAAGTCCTTCCCCGCGCTGTCGCGGGAGTTCGAGACCGAGACCGAGATGACCGTCCACGCGCTCAACCTGCGCATCCCCTCGGCCGAGGTGCCCATCGACTTCAAGGACCGGCCGGCCGGCAGCGAGAGCAAGCTGCGCACCTATCGTGACGGCTGGCGCATCCTGCGGCTGATCATGACCCTCGCCCGTCGCGAGCGACCGTCGCTGTTCCACGGCGTTGTCGCGGGCCTGATCGCGCTCGTCGGGCTGGCCCTGGGCCTGCCCGTCGTCGCCGACTTCCTGCGCACCGGCCAGGTCGAGCGCTTCCCGACGGCCTTCCTCGCCTCGGCGGTCATGATCATCGCCGCGCTCGTGCTCCTCGTCGGCTACGTGCTCGACTCGATCATGCACATGCGGCAGGAGCAGACCCGGCTGACCTACCTGTCCTACGACGCCCCCCGTCGTCACCGACAGGCGCGAGACGTCGCCGACGAGCGCGGCTCGTCCCGCCACCCGGCATGACCCTCGGCCGGCGGCTCGTGGCGCTCGTGTGGCCCGCCCTGGCCGTGCAGCTCCTGCTGCCCCTGGTGCTGCTCGTCGGTATGACGGCCGCCATGGCCACGCCCAACCGCGTCGTGGTGCAGAAGCTCTCCCAGGACGTGGCGAGCAGGGTGTACGGACCGAGCTATCTCGGTGACGCCGTCGGTGGCCGGCTCGACCGGTTCACCGAGTGCATCGCGGCGAGCCAGGGGAGCGCCATCCGGGGTGACTACTCTCCCCTCGAGCGCGCCATCTCGAGCCCCCGGCTGCCGTCGTGCGACCAAGGCGCCGGCGTGGTGCGTGAGCTGGCAGCCCATGGGGGCAGCGTCCCGGGGGAGCACGACCACAAGCTCGAGTACTCGCGCTACTGGAACGGCTATGCCCTCGTCTCCCGCCCGGTCATCGCCCTGTGGGGTCTCGCAGGTGCGCGCCTCGTGTCCTTCGGCCTCCTCGCCGCGAGCGTCGTGGGCCTGTGGGCGGCCGTCCGGCGCCGTCGGGGAGGCCTGGCGGCGGTCGCGCTCCTCGCCCCGCTGGTGCTCGGCACCAACCTCGTCACCTCGCCGCTGGCCTACACGCACGCGCTGTCGCTCGCGGCGGCCCTCGGCCTGGCCGCCGTCGTGCTCCGCTGGGGCAATCCCGTGCCGAGGCTCCTGGCCCTCACCGTGCTGTCCGGGGGCCTGTACGTCTTCATCGACTTCCTGACCAACCCCGGGCTCGCGTGGAGCCTCACCGCGGCGGCCGCCGTCCTCACCGCCCGCCGCGACGAGACGGCGTGGGGCCGGGTCGGCCGGCTCGTCTGCGGCGGAGCCGGGTGGGCGGTGGGCTACGGCGCCACCTGGATGGCCAAGTGGCTGATCGTCGGGATCCACTCGGGGTTCGGAGCGATCCGTCGTGAGATCAGCGAGGTGGGCGGCAGCCGGCTCAGCGGGACGATGGAGGGCCGCGTCGACCTGAGCCCCGGCGCCGCCGTCCTCAAGAACTGGCGCACCTGGATGGAGGTGCCCACCGCCGGCACCCTCGCCGGGGCCTGCCTGGTCCTGCTGCTCGTCGGGCTGGTCGTGGGCCTCGTCCGGCGCCACGCGTTGCTGGAGCCGCTGCTGCTGGTCGTCTGCGCCGCCATCGTGCCGGTGTGGTACGAGGTGCTCAAGAACCACAGCCAGATCCACGCGTTCTTCACCTACCGCAGCATGGCCGGCGCCGCGGGGATCCTGGCCATGGCCGGCGCGACGCTGCTCGCCTCTCGACGCGTAGGGTCGTCGCGACGGCATACAGCCGCATCGGAGCAGCCGTGAGGCGCGCCCTCCCGCTGCTCGTCGCCCTGGTCATCTCGATCGCGGGCAGCTGCTTCGCTGTGGCCCAGCCCCAGGTCTGGGGCGCGGACGAGGCCGCCCACCTGTTCCGGGCCTACCAGGTCTCGACGGGGGGCTGGGCGCCGCAGCGGCTGGAGGAGCGCGGTCCGATTCCCCGCTACGGCGGCCAGGTGCCTGCGTCCTTCGTCCGGCTGGCCGACTCCGGCACCGCGCGACAGTGGTCCAAGCCCCAGCGCGGTCCGGTCATGGGCAACCCCGACGCGCGCCGCCCCCTGCTGGACGCTCCCGTCGGCACCGAGACCACCGAGGCCAAGTTCGTCAACACGGCGGCCTACGCGCCGACCAGCTACGCGCCGGCCGTGGTCGGGCTGTGGACGTCCAGGCTGGCCGGCCTCGACGTGGGAGGGACCATCCTGGTCGCGCGGCTGCTCGGGGTCCTGACCGCGGCGGTCGCCGGCGCGCTGGCCGTCTGGCTCCTGCGGGGCACAGGCTGGGAGTACCTCGCCGCCGTGGTGGCCTGCCTGCCCAGCGTCATCTTCCAGGCCGCAACCGTCTCCGCGGACACCATGACCAACGCCGTCACCCTCGTGCTGGCGGCGTCCTTCGTGCGGCTCACGCTGACCGACTCCCCGCCCTCGCGCGCCGCCACCTGGGCCCTGGCCCTCAGCGTGCTCCTCGTCGGCGTGGCCAAGCCGACATACGCGCCGATGGCCCTGCTGCTGCTCGTGGTCCCGGCGTCCAGGCTGGCCTGGCGGCGGAGCGCGACCGGGCGCGGCCCCTCCCGAGCCGTAGGTGCCGGGGTCGTGGGGACGTCCCTGGCCGTGTCCGTCGGGTGGCTGTCGCTGGCTGCGGGCACCACAGCGGGGATGGGGGTGGTCTGGGACCCCCGGGACCCGACGGCCGTGCGTCCGGACGACCAGCGCGCCTTCGTCCTGGGGCACCTCCCCGAGATGGTGCGGATCGCGTACCGCACCCTCGCGGACAGCACCCCCAAGTACCTCCGCGAGCTCTTCGTGCAGACCGGCTACCAGGTGGAGGGCTCGGGAGGCGCCATGATCCTGGTGCTGATGGCGCTCGCCCTGGCGTGGTTCCTGGCGCCCCGGCCGGTCGTCAGCCGCGGTCGGCTGGCGACGGTCGCGCTGGTCGTCGCCGCCTCGGGAGCGTTGATCTTCGGAGCGCTGTACCTCTCGTTCACCCCAGTCGGGCTGTGGGCCGTGGCAGGCGTTCAGGGCCGCTACTTCTACCCGCTCCTGCTGCCGGCTCTGCTGTGCCTCCGGGCGCTGCTGCCGGCTCGCCTCGTCGGTGATGGCGCGACAGGGGCCGACGACGGGCGGGTCGCCGCCAGATGGGTCGTGGGCCTGGTCGTGGGAGCCTGCGCCCTGGCCGTCCTCAAGTACGTCCTGCTCACCTGGGCCACTGTCTCCTGAGCCCCGCCGGACGGTCAGCTGTCGACCGGGGTCGCCGACCCGCGACCGGGAGGCCGGATGCCGTCCGTGGTCGCGCACGCTCGGAGCCTAGGCGCATGACTTCCACCCCCATCAGCATCGGCCGGCACGTCATCGACCGGGACCACGCTCCCTGCGTGATCGCCGAGATGTCCGGCAACCACAACGGCCAGCTCGAGGGGGAGCAACCTCCACCAGCTCTACCAGGAGGCGCACACGCCCTGGGAGTGGCACCAGCCGATCTTCGACCGGGTCCGCGAGCACGGGATGATCCCCTTCTCCAGCCCGTTCGATCCGACCGCCGTCGGATTCATCGCGGGTCACGTCCGCCCGGGACACCCGGGCCCCCGCGCAGGGCGCTCGGGGTCAGGTGGGGTACGACGCAGGTGGGGCCCGCGCACGTCGCGGGAGCCCCACCTGCGGGTGCCGTCGTCAGGACTGCCAGACGTAGGCCAGGCCCCCCGAGCCCACCTGCTGCTGGTAGCTCGTCCATCCGAGCAGCGATTCGTCGACGAAGGGGACGTCACGAAGGACGCCGTCCTTGGCCATCATCAGGGCGCTCGCGTACCACCCCGTGAATCGCTCGGGGGCGGTGATCTGCGAGAGACCGCCGAGGCTGCCGCCCGGGAGCGGGTCGTACACGCTCTTGAAGGAACCGGCGGCGACCCCCTGAGAGGTGTAGACACGAAGGGTCCCGTCGGCGCGGTTGCGGGCCAGCAGGTCGAAGTGGTTGTCATAGCTCGCGTCGCCGATCCCCAGGATCACGTCGAAGGCGCCCCACCCGCTGGACAGGGCCTTGCGAGGGAGGAACATGCCTGCGCCGGGCGAGCTCACCTTGCCGTTGCCGGGGTACAGCCACAGGACCCCGGCGGCGTCGCGAGCGACGAGGTCGGGCTTGGTGTCGCCGTTCCAGTCGCCCCCGAAGGCCGGGACGTACTGCTGCCAGCCCCCGCCGAGCGACAGTCGCGCCTGCAGGCCACCTGCGGCGTTGCCGCGGTAGAGCCACAGGGCACCGTTGGGCTCACGTGCGGCGAGGTCGCCGTGCCCGTCGCCGTCCCAGTCGCCGACCGAGAACACGTGGTTGTAGATCCCCCAACCCGACCCGAGCGACGTGCGGCCGGCCGACAGCGGCGCCTGGGGGTTGGTGCTGTTGCGGTAGAGCCACAAGGTCCCCGAGGCGTCCTTGGCCACCACGTCGTTGTAGCCGTCCCCGGTGAAGTCGGAGGTCGACTTCGGCGAAGTCTGGCGCACGTCGAAGTACTTGGCGATGGCCTGCGGGTCGGCGACGGAGGCACCGGCCCGGGTCAGCTCGGGGGTGGTGCCGCTCAGCCGGTAGATGCCGGTGTAGGCGTCGCCGTTCCCCGTCTCGGCCGGCGTGGGGTCGGTGTCGATGCGCAGGTAGTAGGCCTGGCGGTCCTGGGTGAGGCGCGGGTTGGACACCTGCTGGCCGACGACGCCCCGCCACCGGACCGTCACCTCGCCCGTGGCGCTGACGACGACGAGGGAGGACGACCGGTCCGTGTTGCGGACGGCGGCCAGGATCGTGCCGTTCGGGGCGACCGACACGTCGTAGGCGCCGGGCGCGCCGAGGGTGGACTGCGCGCCCGTGGCCGTGCTCGTGCGCACCAGGACGCTCGAGCCGTCGGCGGCGTAGCGCACGCCGACCGCGGTGGTGCCGTCCGCGAGGAAGGTGGAGCGTTCCGGCACGACGCTGCCCGTGGGGCGCGGGACGGTGGTCGTGGCACCGGTGTCGAGGACCCGCACCATCGTGCGCAGGGGCACGCCCTGGCTGTCGTACACCGTCCACAGGAGCTTGCGCCCGTCGGGGGAGAAGGACGGTTCGGAGTGGTAGTCCGTCCCGCCGGCGGAGACGGCGGTCACGGCCCCGGTGCCGTCCGCGCGACGCAGGACCAGGTCACCGCCCTGGTCGGCGTTGGCGCGGGTGACCGCGAGCCACATGCCGTCGGGCGAGAACGCCGGGGTCTCCGTGCCGGCGTCGGAGCCGACGGGGATCCCGGCCGAGGTGTCGTTCTGCATGAGCAGGGGGCCGTTGTCCCACGTCGACACGGCGAGGTCGGGCGTGCCGCGACCGGCGTCCTCGAACATCGCCAGGCCGTCGACCGGGGTGCCGCTCGGGTCGGCGAAGGCGCAGGTCTGCTTCCCGGTGGAGAAGGGCACCACCAGGCGGTACTCCACCGGGGCGTTCGGGGCCGTGTCTCGGTCGACGGCGATGCCGGTGGCCCCCGCGGCCGCCGTCACGGTGCGCCACTGGGTGCCGGTCGAGATGCGGCGCTGCACCGTGATGCTGCCGGTCGGGGCGGCCGAGGGCTTCCACAGCAGCGCGGTGCGGTCGCGCAGCTGGGAGAGGTCGATCTCGAGCGCCGCGCACTGCGGGCTGACCGCCGCGGTGGTGGCGCGGGCCGGGCCCTGCGTGGTGCCGCTCGACTTGCGGGCGGCGGGGCTCTGCTGCAGGCGACCGGAGGTGACGTCGACGGTCTCGGGGGCGGTGGACGGCCGCGCCGGTGCGGGTCGGAGCCGCTCGTGCGACGACGACGTCGTCGTCATCCGGTCCCTGCCCTTGTCGTGACCATCGACGGCGGAGGCGAGCCCGACGGTGGGCGCGCCGAGCGCGACGACGAGCGAACCGGCGATGGCGAGGCCCAGGCGGGACCTCCCGCGCTGCAGGCGATGACGCTGATGCATGTCTCCCCTTGTTACTAAGAGTGATGAATAATTACATAGTGTCATCCCTGGGAGAATTCTGGCAGGCGGCCGGCGAGAGTTGTTGGCCGGGGTGTCGCGGGGCGCTCGTTAGGGTGTCGGCCATGACCTCGGGACTCAGGCACCAGATGAGCTACTTCGACGCGGTCCGGGGTCTGTCCGCGCAGCTCGTCGTCCTGGGCCACGCCGCCGTGCTGGCCTTCCCGGTGCTGTTCGCCGTCCGCGGGACGGACGGCCGGTTGGGCGCCCGCCCGGACCAGTTCCACGTCCAGTCCTACGGCGTCGTGATCTTCCTGGTGCTGTCGGGCTACCTGATCACCATGTCGGTGCAGCGACGGCGTCGGGACCCTGCCTACGGCTTCCGGGCGTACCTGGTGGACCGGTGGGCCCGCATCTTCACCCCGCTGCTGCCCGCCATGGTCGCCGTCGTGCTCATCGACCGGCTCGTCTTCTCCGGCGGGGCCACCTCGCGCTTCATCGTCCTTCGTCACGACCTCACCACCGTGGTGAGCAATTTGCTGATGCTTCAGGACAACTCGGTGCTGCGCCAGGCGGCCGCCGCCACCGGCCAGCCGCTCGCGGCGCGATCCCTCGGCAGCGCCGCCCCCTGGTGGACGGTCGCCCTCGAGTGGTGGATCTACGTCGGGTTCGGGGTGGTCGCCCTGGTGCTGTTGCACCGGCCCACGACCGCTCGCGGCCTGCTGGCCCTGCCCGCGCTGGTCTTTGCGGCGGCGACGGTCCTCGGGACCGTGGAGGGAGGCAGCGGGCTGATGCTCGCCTGGCTGGTCGGCTTCGCGTACGCCTGGTGGGCACCCGCGATGCAGGCGATCCCGCGGCCCGTGCACGCCGGCCTCACGCTGCTGACGGTCCTGTGGTTGTGGTGGTGCTTCGACGTCGTCCACCTCGGCGTCTACGCCCCCACCGTGTGCGTGCTCACCGGCGTCGCCGTCGTGTCGGGCTTCCACATGCTCGACTGGTCCGCGGTCCTCGGCCCCGTGCGCAGGCCGGTGGCCTTCGTCTCGGAGTTCTCCTACTCGCTGTACCTCGTGCACTTCTCGGTCATGATCTGGCTGGTGCACCTCGTCGAGGGGCGCGTGACGGGCCCGGGGCTCTACGTCCTGCTCGTGGCCGCGGGCAACGGGGCGGGCCTGCTCTGGTGGTGGTCGTTTGAGCGCCACTTCGGTCGGGTCCGCGACGCCCTTCGCCCGCTGGTCACCAGGCGGTCCAGCCCCCGTCCACAGCGATCACCTGTCCTGTGACATAGGCTGATTCGTCCGACGCCAGCCAGCGCACGACGCCCCGGAAGTCGCCCTCGGTGGCCATGCGGCGCAACGGGGTCAGGCCCTCGTAGCGCTCCACGAACTCGTCGGCCTGGCCGCGCGCGATCCCGCCCGGCGCGAAGGCGTTGCACCGGACCTCGGGGGCCAGCACGGTGGCGAGATAGCGCGTCAGCTGGGCGATCCCGCCCTTGGAGGCCCCGTATGCCGCGGGGTTGCCCATGACGGTCCCGGCATACAGGCCCATGTTGGGGCCGACCAGGCCGTAGATGCTGGAGACGTTGACGACGCTGCCGTGACCGGTGCGTCGCAGGAGCGGGAGCAGCCGCCGGGTCAGGCTGAAGGGGACGGTGAGGTTGAGCCGCAGGGCCAGCTCGAAGGCGTCGTCGGTCTGCTCCTCGAACGGGACGGCGTAGCCGGGCACGCCCGAGGTGCCGGTGAAGGCGGCGTTGTTGACGAGCACGTCGCACGCGCCCAGCCGCTCGACCTGCGACACCACCGACCTCAGGGCGTCGGCGTCGAGCAGGTCCGCCGTGACGCCACGGTGGTCGCCGTCAGGCAGCTCGGCCAGGGCCTGGTCGACGAGACCGCCGTCGCGGTCGACCACGACCACCCGGGCACCCCCCTCGGCGAGAGCGGCGCACAGGGTGCGACCGAGCGGTCCGCCGCCGCCCGTCACGACCGCGGTCCGGCCCGTCAGGGCCGAGGCGCCGCCGCTCATCGTCCGGCCTGCTGCTCGTCGTCGGCGTCCAGCCACGGCAGCTCGAGCAGGCCGGCACCGAGCAGCGCCTCGATGAGCCGGAACTCGTACTCGTCGTCGATGGAGAAGGCCTGCGGCTCGGGGATCTCGTACATCCCGTGGCGTCCCTCGTCGAACCAGGACACCTGCAGACGGCGCACGAAGTCCGCGCGCCAGACGTAGAAGTTGCCGTTGATGCGCAGGAAACGACCGGTGTCCTGGCGGCGGGTCACGCCCCTGCCCTCGGCGTAGTAGCGCTCCACGGGGCCCGACGGCGTGGTCTCCCGGACCCCGACCCAGGTCGGCTGGAAGGTCGGCTCGGACACGCTGATGACGCCGTCGAGGTCCGGTGACCCGTGCAGCTGTGAGATGGCCTCGGCGATCTGCTGCGGGACCCGCGAGGGGCTGGTCGGGTCGAGCAGGACGAAGACGTCGTAGGACGAACCCTCCTGCTGCTCCACGGTCTCGAGCGCGTGCTGCATCACCGGGCCCATGGGGGTCCAGTCGGTGGCGAGCCGGTCCGGGCGCAGGAAGGGCACGTCCCCTCCGTGCGCGCGGGCCACCTCGGCGATCTCGGGGTCGTCGGTGGAGACGATGCAGCGGGTGATGCCCGGGCACAGGGCGGCGGCCTTGATGCTGTGGCAGATCAGGGGCAGGCCCGCGAGCTCACGGACGTTCTTGCCGGGCAGGCCCTTGGAGCCGCCCCGTGCGGGGATGACGGCCAGGACGCGCGGCGCCGCCACGCCGACGCCGTCGTCGGCATCTCCGGGGGCGGGGGCGGGGGCGGGAGCAGGGGTCGGGTCGGTCATGAGGTCCTCCGATCGGGACGGGTGGGGGTCGACCGGTGGTCGGCCCCACGGGCGCGGTCGCACAGACGCATGGTCTCGAGCGCCTCGGGGAGCGTGGGGGGCGCTGCGGGGTCCTCCTCGGCGCTGCGGTCGCCGAGGACCGCTGCGGCCTGACGGGCCATGACGACGTTGCGGTCGGCGTCGTCCGCGAACGCGTGCTCGTGCCGCCGTCCGTCGGCGCTGACATGGACCACCGTGTGGGACAGCAGGTCCCAGTCCAGGCGGAGGTCCGGGCCATCGAGGCTCAGGTGCCGGCGACCGGGGCGGGACACGTAGTCGAGCCGGGCCAGGACCCGGTCCTCGTCAGGCGTGGTCCAGGCGAGCGTGGCGGCCTGCTCGGCCGGCATCTGCAGTGGGCCGGATCGGTCCAGCGCCGCCCAGGACAGGTCAGGGGGGCCGAGGAGCGCCGTGGCGTAGTCCAGCTCGTGGACGAGGTCGCGCAGCACCCCGCCCTCGTCGGCGCGCGCCGAGTAGCTCTCGCGGTAGTCCCTGCCGGGCCGCCAGTCGGGGAGCCAGGACTGGCAGGCGACGTGGGCGGACAGCGGCCGGGCGGCCGCGCGCACGAGGCCGAGCACCAGGGCGTACGCCCGGTGGCCGCGCAGGGGGGCGGCCACGCGGACCCGGTCGGCGCGGTCGTGACGCGAGAGGGGGTCGGCGTCGACGGCGGCGGGGGATAGGGGCTTCTCCACCAGGACCCGGGCCGCCCCCGCGTCCAGCGCCACGAGCGCGTCGGCGACGTGCCGCCCGGTGTCGGTGGCCACGACGACGAGGTCGGCCGTGGCGCAGGCTGCCGGCCCGCCGTCGTCGCCCACCACCCCGTCGGCCTCGGGACGCGGCCGGACCGGCCAGAGGTCGACCGACAGACCCAGGGACCGCAGGACCTCGACGTGCCGCGCACCGATCGACCCGCCGCCTCGGACGACTGCGTGCACGGGCACCTCCTGGCTGTGATGTGCGCCCCATGCTGCCATGCGCCTCCGGGGCCGGCCGGGTCACACGCCGCCGCCCGGCGCTCGACCGGGGAGGGGCGCCGTCGCAACTATGCTGGGCGGGTGCCCGCACCCAGCCCTCAGACCGACGCCCGTTGGGCGGTGCTGGGGGCGGGGGGTCACGCGCGCAGCGTGGCGGACGTCCTGCGCCGCAGCGGGAAAGCGGTCGTCGCCGTGAGCGGAGCCCCCTCGGGGCCCTGGCCGGACGACGTCGAGCTGCTGGCCGACGACGCGCAGGCGCTGTCCTACGCCCAGCGCCACGGGGCCGCGCTCGTCCCCGGGATCGGCGCCAACCACGTGCGCCTCCGAGTGGTCGACCGCGCCCGGTCGCACGCCTGCGTGCCGCCCGTCGTGGCCACCACCGCCACCGTGGCACCGGACGCCGTCCTCGGCGACGGCACCGTGGTCCTGGAGCACGCGCACGTCGGTCCCCAGGCATCCCTGGGCCGGGCCGTCGTGGTCAACACGGCCGCTGTCGTGGAGCACGACGTCGTCGTGGGGGACGGGGTGCACGTGGCGCCGGGGGCCGTCGTGCTCGGCGGGGCGAGCGTGGGCGACCTGACCCTCCTCGGCAGCGGGGCGCGCATCCTGCCCGGCGTCCGCGTCGGGGCGGGGTGCGTGGTGGCGGCGGGCGCGGTCGTCATACACGACGTCCCCGAGGGCGCCCGAGTGGCCGGTATCCCGGCCCGACCCATCCACGACCGGCAGGCCGAGCAGACCGAGGAGCAGCAGTGAGCGTGCGAGCAGCGAGCATCGGGGCGCGAACGATCCCGACCGAGCGGGACGTCTACGTCATCGCCGAGGCGGGGGTCAACCACAACGGCGACCTGGAGATCGCCCACCGCCTGGTGGACACCGCCGCGGACGCCGGTGCCGACGCCGTGAAGTTCCAGACCTTCGACGCGGCCAAGCTGGTGTCGAGCGTCGCGGCCACCACCCCCTACCAGCGGGACCGCGGCGGCGCCCAGGACCAGCGATCGCTGCTGGAGGCCCTGACCCTGCCGATGACCGCGTGGGCGGAGCTGCAGGCCCACACCCACGAGCGCGGGCTGGAGTTCCTCTCGACCCCCTTCGACGTCGACAGCGCCCACGCCCTCGCCGAGCTGGGCCTGCCCGCGATGAAGGTGTCCAGCGGCGAGCTCACCAACCTGCCCTACCTGCGCGAGATCGCCGCCCTCGGCGTCACGATGCTCGTCTCCACCGGGATGGGCACGGCCGACGAGGTCGCGGCCGCCGTGCAGGCCTGCTCCGCGGCCCCCGGGCTCGTGCTCTTCCACTGCGTCTCCGCCTACCCCGCCCCAATCGAGGAGTGCAACCTGCGCGCGATCCCGGCGATGCAGGAGGCCCACGAGGTGCCCGTCGGCTGGTCCGACCACACGCCCGGCCTGCAGACGGCCCTCGGCGCTGTCGCCCTGGGGGCACCCGTCCTCGAGAAGCACTTCACGCTCGACCGCACCATGCCCGGCCCGGACCACATGGCCAGCCTGGAGCCCGCCGAGCTCGCGGACTACGTGCGCTCGACCAAGGCCCTCGCCGTCGGGCTCGGCGACGGGGTCAAGGTGCGCCAGCCGTCCGAGCAGGACAATGCCGTGCTGGTCCGGCGCAGCTGGCACGCCGGGCGCGACCTCCGCGCCGGGGAGCGCCTGGAGGGCGCCGACCTGTCGCTCCTACGTCCCGAGGGGGGCATCAGCCCCGCCGTCGACATCCGCGGACGCGTGCTCGTTCGCGACGTCGCCGCGGGGGCCCAGATCGTCGACGCCGACCTCGCGGACGTCGCACCGCAGGCCGGGGCGGCCCGATGACGCAGGGATCCCGGACGGTGGCCGTCTTCGTCGGCACGCGGGCCGACCTGGGGCCGCTGTCGCCGGTCATCTCGGCGCTCGCCGACGACCCCGACGTCGAGCTGCACATTCTGACGGGCGTGGCCTACGACGTCGGCTCGCTCGCGTCGACGCTGCAGGACGTCGCGCCTCGCGCCCGGACCGAGGGGCGGCTGCACGCCCTCTGCCCCCCGGTCGAGCACCTCGACCCGCACGCCGTGGTCCGGCACGGCGCGCGCCTCGCCGAGGGGGCGGCGCGGCTGCTGCCCGAGCTGCGTCCCGACACGCTCGTGGTCCTCGGGGACCGCTGGGAGCTCCTCTACGTGGTGCCGGCGGCCTTCCTGCTCGGCATACCCGTCGTGCACCTGCACGGGGGAGAGGTGACCGAGGGGGCGGTCGACGAACGCGTCCGGCACGCCGTCACTAAGCTCGCCGACCAGCACTGCGTGGCCTCGGCGGACGCCGCCCGGCGGGTGCGGCAGATGGGGGAGCCCGCGGAGCGGGTGCACGTCACCGGAGCGCCCGGCCTGGACCGGCTGGCCTCCTCGACCGCCCTCAGCGACGCCGAGCTCGCCGACCTGCTCGGGGTGCCGGTCCTGCGGCCGCTCGCGCTGTTCACCTACCACCCGCCCACCGCCGAGGGCGAGGTCCCGGTCGCGCAGTGGGCGTCCGAGGCGCTCCGCGCGACCCTCGAGACCTGCGGCACCGTGATCGCGACCCACCCCGGCCTCGACCCCGGCCGCGAGGAGATCCTCGCCGTCCTCGAGCAGGCAGCTCTCGAGCACCCCGAGCTCGTGGTCGTCGAGTCCCTCGGCAGCCGCTACCCCCGCGCCCTGCACGCCGTCGACGTCGTCGTCGGCAACTCCTCGTCCGGCATCATCGAGGCCGCCAGCGCCCACGTGCCCGCTGTCGACGTCGGTGAGCGGCAGCGGGGACGCCTGCGGGGCGACAACGTGATCCACGCCGCCGAGGGCTACGACGCCGTGCGGGCAGCCATCGAGCAGGCCCTGTCGCCCCAGGGGCGGGCGGCGGCAGCGGCGGCGGACAACCCCTATGGTCGGGGGGACGCCGCCGCGCGGGTCCTGGCGGTGGTCCGCCGGGCTCCGACGGGGGGCCGCACCAAGCCGTTCGCCGAGATCGAGGGAGCCGACCGATGACCGCGCGCGACCTGCACCGCACCTGCATCGCCGAGATGGGCACGATCCGTGAGGCCCTCGAGGTGATCGACGCGGCCGCGACCACGGTCGCGCTCATCACCTCTCCCGACGGCGTCCTGCAGGGCCTGCTCACCGACGGAGACATCCGGCGTGCCCTGCTGGCCGGCGCTGCGCTCGACGACCCGGCCCTGCCCTTCGCCACCAAGACCCCGTCCACGGTCAGCGCGGGTTCCCCCCGCGCGCTCGTGCTCGACCTCCTGCGAGCCCGCCACCTCAACGTCGTTCCCGAGGTCGACGAGGGCGGACGGCTCGTCGGGCTGCACACCCTCTTCGACGTGGTCGGCAGCGAACCGCTGCCCAACGTGGCGGTCATCATGGCCGGTGGCAGGGGCACCCGCCTGGGCGAGCTGACCAGGGACCGGCCCAAGCCGCTCATGACCGTCGCCGGACGCACGATCCTCGAGTGGATCATCCTCAACCTCGTCGGCGACGGCATCCGCGAGATCTACGTCAGCGTCAACTACCTCGCCGAGCAGATCGAGGAGCACCTGGGGGACGGGTCCCGGCTCGGCTGCCAGGTGCACTACCTGCGCGAGGAGCCGCACAACCCCCTCGGCACCGCCGGCTCGCTCACCCTCCTGCGCGACCGCCGCCCGGACCTGCACGACCCCGTCCTGGTGATGAACGGCGACCTCATGGTCCAGTTCGGTGCCCAGGAGCTGATCGACCGGCACGAGCGCAGCGGTGCGCGCCTGACCATGGCGACCCGCAGCTACCAGCACGAGATCCCGTTCGGGGTCGTCGACTGCGACGACGCGGGCTTCGTGACCGGGATCAGCGAGAAGCCGACCATCAGTGTCGACATCAACACCGCGGTGTATGCCGTGGACGCCGACGCCCTCGAGCTCCTCCCGGACGGGCGTCCCAGCACGATGCCGGAGCTCGTGCAACAGTTGCTGGACCGTGGCGACCGCGTCGCCACCTGGACGATGTCATCGGATTGGATCGATGTGGGCACCCCCAAGGACCTTGCCCGCGCGAAAGGACAGGCGTGAAAATGACCGCACCGCAGCAGGACTCGTCCTCCGGGGCCACTCTCAAGGGCAAGCAGGTCCTGGTGACGGGCTCGGACGGGTTCATCGGCTCGCACCTCGTCGAGCGGCTCGTCGCCGACGGGGCTCAGGTCAAGGCCTTCTGCCTCTACAACTCCAACGGGTCCTTGGGCTGGCTCGACGAGTCACCGAGCTTCCAGCAGGCGCTGAAGGACGGTCAGGCCGAGGTGGTCCTCGGCGACATCCGCGACCCCGAGCACGTGCTGGCGTCCGTGGCGGGCATGGACGTCGTCCTGCACCTCGCGGCCCTCATCGCCATCCCCTTCTCCTACGTCGCGCCCCGGTCCTACGTCGAGACCAATGTCATCGGGACGCTCAACGTCCTCGAGGCCGTCCGTCGCCACGGCACGCCGAGGATGGTCAACACCTCCACCTCCGAGGTCTACGGCACCCCCAAGGAGGTGCCCATCACCGAGACCCACGAGCTGCGCGGCCAGTCCCCGTACTCCGCCACCAAGATCAGCGCGGACAAGATGTGCGAGTCCTACGCGTTGTCCTTCGAGACGCCGGTGACGATCCTGCGCCCGTTCAACACCTACGGCCCGCGCCAGTCGACCCGCGCGGTCATCCCGACGGTGCTGTCGCAGATGCTCGTCGGAGCCGAGGAGATCCGGCTCGGGGCCGTCTCGCCGAAGCGCGACTTCACCTTCGCGACCGACACCGCCGACGGCTTCGTGCGCGCCGCGCTCACCGACGTCGCCCCCGGCGAGGTCATCCAGCTCGGCACCGGTCGCACGGACTCCATCGGCGAGATCGTGGAGATCTGCAAGCAGGTCACCGGCTCGACCGCCCGCATCGTCACCGACGAGGACCGCCTCCGCCCGCCCGGCTCCGAGGTCGAGATCCTGCTCTCCGAGCCCCGCAAGGCCAAGGAGCTGCTGGGCTGGGAGCCCACGGTCTCGCTCGAGGACGGGCTGGCCCAGGTGGCCGAGTGGCTGCGTCCCCGGGTCGACGCCGACAAGGCCGCGAGGTACCACCGATGAGCGACGCCGAGACCGCCCGGCACAGCGTGGGCGGGGAGGCCAACGCCCCGAGCGCCTTCGAGCAGGGCTTCGTGCCGCTGTCCGTCCCCAACATCGGCGAGCTGGAGCGGCGCTACGTGCTCGAGGCCGTCGAGTCCGGCTTCGTGTCCTCGGTCGGACCGTTCGTGTCCGAGTTCGAGGAGCGCTTCGCGGAGTATGTCGGCGCCGGCTACGCCGTCGCGACCTCCTCGGGCACGGCCGCGCTGCACGTCGCGCTGATCCTGCTCGGGGTCGAGCGCGACGACGAGGTGATGGTCAGCGACTTCACGTTCGTCGGGTCGATCAACCCGATCGCCTACCTCGGAGCGCGTGCCGTCCTGGTGGACAGCGACGCCTCCTGGGACCTCGACCCCGACCTGGTGGAGCGCGAGCTGCAGCGTCGCGCCGACGCCGCCGAGCCCCTGCCCAAGGCCCTGGAGGTCGTGCACGTCCTCGGGCAGCCGGCCGACATGGGGCGGCTGCTCGAGGTCTGCGACCGCTTCGGCGTCGCCGTCCTGGAGGACGCCGCGGAGTCCCTCGGCGCCACCTGGACGAGCGGGGCGCTGGCGGGCCGTCATACGGGCACCGTCGGTCGGATCGGCTGCTACTCGTTCAACGGCAACAAGGTCGCCACCACCGGCGGTGGCGGGATGATCGTCACCGACGACGAGGCCCTCGCCCGCCGGGCCAAGCACCTCACGACGCAGGCCAAGGTCCCCGACATCGGTTACCTGCACGACGAGGTCGGCTACAACTACCGCCTCACCAACATCGCCGCCGGGCTCGGTCTGGCCCAGCTGGAGCGGCTGCCCGGCTTCCTCGAGGCCAAGCATCGCATCGCCCGTCGCTACGACGAGGCCTTCGCCGACCTGCCGCTCACGCTTCCCCCGCGTATCGAGGGCACCGAGTCCAACGACTGGCTCTACTCCGTCCTCGTGCCCGAGGACAAGGGGGGCCGGGACGCGTTCATCGCGCACCTGAAGGCCCACCAGGTCCAGGGCCGCGCCCTGTGGCGCCCCCTGCACGCGCAGCCGCCGTTCGCGGGGTCGAGCACTCTCGGCGGTGCCGTGGGGGACGACCTGTTCGCTCGTGGCGTGTCCCTGCCGTGCTCCACCGACCTGACCGAGGCCGACCAGCAGCGGGTCGTCGAGGCCGTCCTGGCCTTCTTCGCCTGACCCGTCCGCGCGCTGGCCCGTGCGCCATGATGACGGGGCGCCGGAGGCAACCGCTGATCGGGCGAGGTTCCGGGCACCTGATGCCGGGTCGGGGCCCGGATACGACCGTGGTTGGAGGCGATCCCCGCAGGATCCGGATGGCCCACTCGCTGCTGTTCTCCCTCCCGGGGACCCCCTCCCTGTCCCACGGCGAGGAGATCGGGATGGGCGGGGTGCTCTCCGAGGAGGGCCGTATGGCGGTCCGCACCCCATGCAGTGGACCCCCGAGGCGAACGCCGGCTTCAGCACGGCGGGGGTCCGCACGGCAGCGACCCCGACTCGCAGTACGCCTTCGTGCGGGACCTGATCTTCCGCTACCGCCAGCACCCGGAGCTGGGGTGGGGTCACCACGAGGTCATCGATCGAGGTCGTTCTCGACGGGTACGGCCACCGGTGGCCCCGCGTGCAGGGCCCGGACGACCGCCGACTCTACTGATCCGTGCCCTCCCCCTTGCCGCGATCGTGAGGGTCTGGTCCAACATCCTTGGGCCAAACCCTCACGATCTCTGGGGGTGGCGAAGTCAGGCGGGGACGACGACCCCGGCGCGCAGGAGGGCCCGCGCGGCCTCCTGCCCCAGCTCGGCGGCGGTGGTCTCTCCGCCGTCCAGCATGATGTCGACGGCGGGCCGGCCGGTCGCGGCGATCCGCTGCAGCCCGAGGCGGCTGTCCAGCATGATCTGGTCGTCGTCGGCCGGGACCGGGGAGACCGTCACCCGCAGGTGCGGGCGCAGGCGGAGCCGCGTCGCGTCGTCGAGGTCCAGCACGGCCTGCACCTGCGCGATGGGGGAGATCGGCGAGAGTCGGCGGCTCGACTCGTCGCGGCGGGTCAGGGCGCGAGAGATCGCGGCGTCGTCGAGCTGCTCGATCGCGCGCACCAGCGCCTCCCGCGCGACGGCGAACCCGCTCGTGTCCGAGGCGATGTCGACGCCCAGCGCCAAGGACCGCCGGACCTGCGGGTCGGCGGCCGCCCGGTCGAGGGCGAGCTCGCCGATGACCTCGGCGGCGGCATATGGCGTCCAGGTGTGGACCCCGATGGTGACGTGCGAGGAGATCTCGCCGAAGGTCGAGGCGGCGTGGATCGTGCCCCGCGGGAGGTAGAGGACGTCGCCGGGCTCGAGGGTCACGTCGAGGATCGGCTCGGTCCGGGCAGCCTCCTCGACCTCGCTGCGTCGCTCGGCCCACGGGTGGTGCCGCAGCGGGGCCTCCAGCACGGGGGCGTGCAGGACCCAACGCTTGCGGCCGCTGGTCTGCACGACGAAGACGTCGTGCACGTCGTAGTGGTCGGCGAAGCCCTGGCTCTGCGGCGGCGTGATGTAGGCGTTGATCTGGACGGGGTGGCCGAGGTCGACGGCCAGCTGCTGCCCGAGGTCCACGAGCGGCGGCCAGGTGCGGTGCAGGCCCTGCGCGACGATCGTGGCCCCGCCCGCGAACTCGCGGTGGAGCTGGTCGTCCCCGACCTGGTCGCGCACGCTGGCCCCGACACCGCCCGCCGTGGTGAACAGGCTGTCGGGCAGCGGGGACCCGTCCTTGGCCAGCCGCAGGAAGGGCGCCCTCAGACCGCGACGGGACACCATCTCGTCCACCGCGCCAGGACCGAACAGGTCGGTGAAGTCCCGTCCGTCCTCGGCCAGGGCCTCGGCGCCGGTGCGCAGCAGCGGACGACGGCCCCACACCTCGGCGGCGAAGGTCTCGACGTCGCCGACGAGGCGGGCGAGCGCCGGGCGGGCGCTCGCCTCCTCACCGGCGGGGGTGGTCGTGCGACTCGCGGTGCCGGCCGTCATGCCCCGGGCTCGATCGTGGGACCGCGTCCCTCGGACTGGTCCTCGTCGAGGTCGGCCCCGGCGAGCTCGGGGTCGTCCCCGTCCGTCGAGGGGGTGGTCTCGTCGGCGTCCCCCGACTGACCGGTGCGGCTCTCGTCCTGGGTGGGGTAGAGCCCGGAGCGCGACACCTGGCCGGCGTCTCCGTCCTGGGCCTGGTCCATCACCGAGGGCTCCTCGGGCTGCTGCGTGGTCATGCCTGCCTCCTCGCGTCGCGGATCTGGTGCCTGGACCATACCGAGCCGAGGCCCCCGGCATACGTGGCAGGTGGTGAGGGACACGCCTCCCGGCCGCCGCCGGGAGACCCGGGCGCAGGTAGGCTCGGCCCGTGGCTTCCAACACCGACTTCGACCTGTTCACGACCTCCGAGGAGCACGAGGAGCTCCGCGCGATGCTGCGCGAGGTGGTCGCCGACAAGATCGCCCCCGCTGCCGCCGAGGTGGACGAGCAGGGGATCTTCCCCCAGGTCGCCTACGACGCCCTGCGCCAGGTCGACCTGCAGGCGCCGCACGTCGCCGAGGAGTACGACGGCGTGGGCCTGGACGCCCTCGGCACCTGCATCGTCATCGAGGAGGTGGCCCGCGGGTGCGCCTCCTCCTCGCTGATCCCCGCGGTCAACAAGCTCGGCTCGATGCCGGTGATCCTGGCCGGCTCGGAGGAGGTCAAGCGCCGCTACCTGCCGCCGATGGCCCGCGGCGAGGCGATGTTCTCCTACGGCCTGTCCGAGCGGGAGGCCGGGTCCGACACGGCCGGCATGCGTACCCGGGCCCGCCGCGAGGGCGACGACTGGATCCTCAACGGCACCAAGGCCTGGATCACCAACGCCGGGGTCTCCGAGTTCTACACCGTCCTCGCGGTCAGCGACCCCGACGGCCGCCGCGGCGCCAACGTCACCGCCTTCGTGGTGGAGAAGGGCGACGAGGGCTTCGGCTTCTCCGAGCCCGAGCGCAAGCTCGGCATCAAGGGCAGCCCCACCCGTGAGCTGCACCTCGACAACGTCCGCATCGGCGATGACCGCCGCGTGGGCGAGGTCGGCGACGGCCTCAAGATCGCGCTGCGCACCCTCGACCACACCCGCATCACGATCGGCGCCCAGGCCGTCGGCATCGCGCAAGGAGCCCTCGACGCGGCCGTGGCCTACGTCAAGGAGCGCAAGCAGTTCGGCAAGGCGATCGCGGAGTTCCAGGGCATGCAGTTCATGCTCGCGGACATGGCCATGGAGCTGGAGGTGGCGCGCCAGATGGTCTACGTCGCCGCCGCGAAGTCCGAGCGCGGCGACGCCGACCTGCCGTTCTTCGGCGCAGCCGCCAAGTGCTTCGCCTCCGACATGGCGATGAAGGTCACCACCGACGCGGTCCAGGCCCTCGGCGGCGCCGGCTACACCAAGGACTTCCCGGTCGAGCGGATGATGCGCGACGCCAAGATCACCCAGATCTACGAGGGCACCAACCAGGTGCAGCGCCTGGTCATGGCGCGTCAGCTGCTCAAGGGCTGACCGGCCGTATGACGCCCGACGCCTCCGTCGTCGCCGTGGTCGTGACCTGGAACCGCCACGACCTGCTCCTCGAGGTGCTGGGGGCGCTGCGCGCCCAGACCCTGCCGGTCTCGCGGGTCGTCGTCGTCGACAACGCCTCCACGGACGGCACCGCCGAGACCCTGCGGTACCAGTCCGACGACGTCGTGACCGTCACCGCGCGCACCAACACCGGTGGCGCCGGGGGTTTCGCGCTCGGCGTACGGCGGGCTCTCGAGCTGGGGTGCGACGCGGTCTGGCTCATGGACGACGACACCGTGCCGGAGCCCGGGGCGCTCGCCGCCCTCGTCCGGGCCCGCGACGAGTTCCCCCTCGGCACACCGGCCGTCGTGGCCAGCCGGGTCGTGTGGACCGACGGGCGCGACCACCCGATGAACACCCCTCGGCCGTCGCCGTTCGCGTCGTCGGGGGAGCGGGAGGCGGCGGCGTCGGTCGGCTGCGTGCCGGTGCGGTCCGCGTCCTTCGTGTCGATCCTGTGCGACGGCGCCGCGGTCCGGGAGCGGGGGCTGCCGGTGGCCGACTACTTCCTGTGGAACGACGACTTCGAGTACTCCACGCGCCTGATCCGGGGTGGTCACGGTCTGGCCTGCCCGGCGTCCGTCGTCGTGCACAAGACGCGGACCTTCGGGTCGACCGACGCCGACCCGGGGCCACGCTTCTACTACGAGGTGCGCAACAAGGTGTGGATGTGGACGCGCTCGCGCTCGCTCTCCCCGGTGGAGAAGGCCGTCTACGGCGGCTCCTCGCTGCTGCGGTGGGGGCGGACCGTCGCGCGGTCGCGGGACCGGGGAACGCTGGCGCGGGGCCTGGTCAGGGGCCTGCGCGACGGGGTGGTCCGTGGCCCGCGACGCACGGAGGACGTACTGGCCGAGGCCGTGGGGGAGCAGGCGTGACCGAGGTGAGCGGGCTGCCGTTCAGCGTGCTGATGTGCGTCTACCGCGGCGACGACCCGGAGCACCTGCGCGAGGCCCTCGACTCCGTGACGGTGGAGCAGACGCGGCGCCCCGCGCAGGTCGTGCTGGTGCAGGACGGCCCGGTCCCGACCCCGCTCGACGAGGCGATCCAGGGGCTGGTGGCGGGGGCGGTGGTGCCGGTGGAGCTCGTGCGCCTGCCGGTCAACCGCGGACTCGGGGTCGCCCTCACCGCCGGGCTCGCCCGGTGCGCGCACGACGTGGTGGCCCGCATGGACGCCGACGACATCGCGCTGCCCGAGCGGTTCGCGGTGCAGCTGCCCGTCATCGAGCAGGGCGCCGACGTGGTGGGGTCGGGGATGCTGGAGATCGGGCGCGGTCGCGACGACGTGGTCGGTCGCCGGGTGCCGCCGCTGACCCCCGAGCGGATCGTCGAGTCCTCCCGGATGGCGCAGCCGTTCAACCACCCGACCGTGGTCTACCGCCGGTCCGCCGTCGAGGCCGCGGGCGGCTACCAGGACTTCAAGCAGATGGAGGACTACCTCCTGTTCGCCCGGATGATCCAGGGCGGCGCCCGGGTGGCCAACGTCGCCGACCCCCTGCTGTGCTACCGGGTGGGCGAGGGCGCCTACGCCCGGCGGGGCGGGTGGTCGATGCTGCGCACCGAGCTGGCCCTGCAGCGGCGCTTCCTCCGGATGGGGTTCACGACCCCGGTGCAGTGCGTGCGCAACGTGCTCGTCCGCGGGGTCTACCGCCTGGTGCCCGAGCAGCTGCGGCGCGTGGCCTACGGCGCGATCATGGCGCGCCGCGGCGAGCGCTGACCTGCCGCAGCGCGGTGCTCAGGGGAGGGGCTGGTCGTTCTTGATCTTGTCGAAGAACGCCTGCGCCCTGGTCGTGTCCCACTTGACCGCCACGCCGGCCGCCGTGGGGTAGGCCGGGTTGGAGATCGGCACGACCAGCGACTGGCCGTCTGCGCCGGACGAGGCCCGCATGGCCTGCAGGACGCGGGTGAGGTCGGCCGGGGAGGTGCCGTCCCCGATCTTGACGCCCTCGGCCGCGCTGTGCGTGAAGCCCCAGTACCGCCAGGGGAGCAGGACGGTGGCCGGGCTGGCGGCCTTGCGCATGATGGCGCCGAGGAACTGGCGCTGGCGCTTGGCCCGACCGAGGTCCCCCTCGGGGTCGGAGTACCGCGACCGCACGAAGCCCAGCGCCTGCGGTCCGCTGAGCGTCTGCTCGCCCTTCGTGAGGTTGATGCCGGCCTTCTCGTCGACCATGTCGAACGGCACGTTCACGGACACGCCGCCGAGCGAGTCCACGACCCTGGCGAACCCGCCGAAGCCGATCTCGACGTAGCCGTCCACGTGCACGCCGGTCGCCTGCTCCACGGTCTCGACGAGCAGCGTCGGCCCCCCGATGGAGTAGGCGGCGTTGATCTTGTTGCGGTGGTGTCCCGGGATCGGCACGTAGGAGTCGCGCGGCAGCGACACGAGCGCCGACCTCTGCCCGGTCTCGGAGACGTGGACGAGGATGATCGAGTCGGTCCGCTGCCCCGCGTCGTCGCCGGTCGCCAGCTGCTGCTGCTCCTCGGAGCTGAGCCCGGCCCGCGAGTCCGAGCCCACGAGCAGGTAGTTGAAGCCGCTCACCCGCGCGGGACGGTCCCCCGCAGGGGAGGCGTCCACGGTGGACACGGAGCTCCACGCGTGCAGCGGGGTGATGACGAGGAAGGCGATCCAGGCCAGCAGCGCCACGAGCAGCAGCGCCACCACCCGCCGACGGCGGTGCACCCGGCGCGGCGGACGACCCGGCCGTGCGCCGTGGCGACGCTCCGGGGGCCGGGTGGGCGACGGCTGGACGGGCCGGGGCGACTGGGCGGGCATCTGCCGGGTGCCAGAGCGGACGTCGTCGTCGTCCCCGTGGTCGTATGCCGCGCCCGCCGGGTAGGCCGGGCCGCCGTGACGGGGCTGGTCCCCCCAGTCGGCGTCGTGCCCGTCGCCCCGCCGACCCGTCATCCGGGTGGCGCCGCCCAGGGGGTTGCGCGGCGAGGAGACCCGCCCCCGCCGCTTGCGGGTGTCGATGACATAGGACTCGGTGTCGGGCTGGTCTCGCTCGTCAGCGGGCGTCATCGGTGCGGGTGGCCTCCGGGTCGGGGACGTCGGTCATGTCTTCTGGACGCATCACCGTATCCCCGGGTTGGCCGGGCTGGCCGGACGCCACCTCCGGGTGTCGGGCGGCGGCCTCGTCGAGCGCGATGCGGCGGGAGAGCCGGGTGAACCGCACGTCCATCTCGCGGAAGCGCAGGTGGGTGCTCATCATGTAGCCGAGGAAGGCGATCACCAGGATGTAGAGCACCAGGTCGGTGCCACGTCCCACGCCCACGGCCCGGGCCAGGCCGACCCAGACCGACGGGAAGATGATCGAGTACACCGCGAACGCGGCGAACGCGAACATGCCGAGGCGGCGGATGGCCTGGGTGCGCGCACCCCGCGCCGTGGTCATCCGCAGGAGCACGACGACGACGGCGGCGATCAGCGCGAGCTGGATGAGGGCCTTCACTTGAACATCAGCTCCACGAGGATGTTGACCGAGTTCCACAGGGACTGGCCCTTGGAGACCGAGTAGTCGGTGTAGAGGATGTGGACCGGCTCCTCGGCGTATCGCACGCGTCGGCCGTCGATCTGCAGCCCCCCGATCTGCGCGACGATCTCCGAGGCGTGGGCCATGCGGTTCATCGTGATGTCGAGCCGCTCGACGACAGGCCTGGACAGCACCCGCAGCCCGTTGTGCGCGTCGGTGAGGCGGGTGCCGGTGGAGAGGTTGGTGTAGGCGACGGCCAGGCGCAGCACGAGCTTCTTGAGCGGGCTGGGCTGGGTGCGCTCGTCCAGGAACCGCGACCCGAAGATCACGTCGAGGTCGTCGCGGCGGATGCGGTCGAGCATCCGCAGGACGTCGTCCACCTGGTGCTGGCCGTCCGCGTCGAAGGTGACGACGTACTCCATCCCCGGGTCGGTCAGGGCGAACTCGAAACCGGTCTGCAGCGCGGCGCCCTGCCCCATGTTGACCGGGTGCTGGACGAGTCGGGCCCCGGCCGCGAGGGCGCGTGCCGCGCTCTCGTCCTTGGACCCGTCGTCGACGCACACGATGTTGGGGAAGGTCCGGCGGGCATGCGTGATGACGTCGCCGATCACCGTCGCCTCGTTGTAGAGGGGGACGACCAGCCAGACGTTCTCGTTCACGCGCGCCACGATACGTGCCTTTCCGCGGAGGCGGTCGGCGCCATGCGGGCGGGGAGGCGCGAGCGGTCGCGCACGCCCGTCTAGGGTGGGCGCATGACCGATCGGGCCGTCACCGTCCTGCTGACCGTGTATGCCGGGGTGCGGGCACCTCACCTGCGGGAGGCCCTGGAGAGCGTGGCCGCCCAGACCCGGGTGCCCGACGAACTGGTGGTCGTGGCCGACGGCCCGCTCACTCCGGAGCTCGAGGCCGTGCTCGCGACGCACCGCCCGGCGTGTCGTTCGCGGCTGGTCCGCCTGCCCCGCAACCTGGGGTCCGGACCGGCCTCCCAGGCGGGCATGGCGGCCGTCACCGGGGACTGGGTCGCCAGGGCCGACGCCGATGACGTGTCCGTCCCCCACCGCCTGGAGCGTCAGCTCGCGGCGCTCGACGAGGCGCAGGCCGCGGGACGCCCGCTGGACGTCGTGGGTGCCGCGATGACCGAGTTCTCCGACGCGGGAGACCTGGCGGGCGCAGGCGGGGGCAGGCCTGCCGGGCGTCAGGTGCTGGGGGTGCGCAGGCTCCCCTCCGGCCACGACGCGATCGCGGCGTACCTGCGGATCAACAACCCGATCAACAACCCGACCCTGCTCGTCCGCGCGCAGGCCGTGCGGGCGGTCGGCGGGTATCGCGCGGTCCCGTTCATGGAGGACTACGACCTGATGGCGCGGCTCCTCGCCGCCGGCTGTCGCTTCGCCAACCTCGACGAGCCGCTCGTGCTCTTTCGCATGAGCGGCGAGACGATGAAGCGGCGCACGGGGGCCCGCATCCTGCAGGGGGAGTGGCAGATGCAGCGCAACCTCCAGGCGTACGGCATCACGCGGGGGTGGCAGCGCTGCCGTAACCTCGTGCTGCGCCTGGGGTTCCGACTCCTGCCGAGCGGGCTCCTGAACCGCGCGTACTCCGCTCTCTTCCGACGCTGAAGGACCCTCGTGGACATCCAGAACCACCACTACGGCCACGCCTCCGTCATGGCCCGCCACGCCGGCCTGTCTCGGCCCCGGCACGTGCGCGGTCTGCTGCAGCACGGCTGGACAGTGGAGTCACCGATGGCCACCCACTTCGCGGACTTCCCCGACGTCGAGGCGTCGGGACGTCGTGAGCTGTTCGTCTGGACCCACCACGCCCGGGGCTGGGACCCCGCGGAGGAGTCGCGCCGGACGCGGGCGGTCGGCGCGCCATGGGCCTACCTCGTGGCCGACGCCGCCCTGGACCTCACCCCGCCGGGGGAGGGCACGCTGATCTTTCCGCTGCACGGCTCGCACATCGACGCCGTGGTCGGTGACCAGGCCGCCCTGGCGCGCTACTACGCCGAGACCGAGGGGCCGTGCACGATCTCGGTGCACGTCGAGGACCTCGGCCGGCCCGAGGTGATCGAGGCCTGGACCTCGGCCGGTCACACCCTCGTGTCCGCGGGCGCGCGTGGCGACGTCGACTTCCTGCCCAGGATCCTGGCGATGATCCTGCGTCACCGCCGTGTCGTGTCCAACCGGCTCATGACCTCGATCCTGTATGCCGCGTCCATCGGTCGCGAGGTCGCGGTGCACGGTGACCCCCTGTCGTTCGCGTTCGAGAGCGACGCCGCGATCCGCCGGATCGAGGACCTGTGGCCCGAGCTCCACGGCTCGCGCACCGACGGCGCCACCGTCCAGGCGATCGCCCGGGACGAGCTGGGCTTCCAGCACGTGCTGCCGGCGCGTGAGCTGCGCGAGGCCTTCGGCTGGGCGCGCCCGGTGAGCCCGGGCCCGGCCTTCGACTACTGGCTCCGCGCGCCGCTGCAGAAGGCCCTCAACGTCGTGGGCGTGGGCAGGCGTGACGAGGGGTTCGTGGCGGCCAAGGGGCGACCGGACCCGATGCTGTGGCTGAGGCACCCCCTGTCCCACCTGCCCCGGGGGCTCCCGAGGCGCCTGCCCCAGGTGGACCCTTTGCCGGAGCCGCTGCACGTGGGCGACGCCCCGGTCCTGCCCTGAGCTCAGCCGCGCATGACGCGGACGAACCTCGCGCCGGCCAGCGCCACGCACAGCAGCGCCAGGGGCGTTCGGACGTACCACGCGGCGGCCCCCTCGATCGGTGCCAGGGCGCCGGCCACGCACAGCACGGTCCCGGTGGCGACGGCGGGCGCCATGGTCGCGGGCCGCCAGCGCTCCGAAGACACGTGGCGGGAGAGCAGCCAGGCGCCGAAGGCGAGCGCGGCGTAGGTCACGGTCATCCCGGCCGCGGTGACGGGGACGTCGCCGGTCCGGCTCAGGGCCACCGCGGCCAGGGTGCCGAGGATCACGCTGAGCGGCGTCACGACAGCGAGACCCGTGCTGCGACCCTCCGCGAAGACGAGGTGCACGCTGCCGAGATAGACCACGGAGAGAAGTCCCCCGAGCGCCATCCAGGCCACCGCCGGCGTCATGGAGGCCGGGTCGAAGCGCGCATCGGCGAGCACCACCAGCACGAGCGGTGCCACCGCCGAGACGAAGCCGGAGGCCGCCGCCGTGATCAGGGCGATGTCGCGCCCGGTCCCCTCGATCAAGGGGGCGCGCTCACCCCTGGGCGCGGCGTAGACGAGCGGCGCCCACGCGTTGTTGAGCGCCGTGGTCAGGACGCTGGGGGCCGATCCGAGGAGGATCGCCAGCTGCATGCGACCGGCGTCGGTCGTCCCGAAGGCGTGGTTGACGACGAACACGAGCACGGCCGTCGAGAGGTACAGCCCGACCGCGTGCGGGACGGTGGGGACGCCGATGCGCAGGGCGCGGGTCAGGTCTCCCCGCTGGGGCCGTGGGCGGGCGCCCCGGACGGTGAGGGCCAGGCCCAGCACCCCTGCCAGGAGATAGCCTGCGGCCAGGCCCGCGACGTAGTCGACGGCGGTCGCGCGATGGAGCAGCACCAGGCCCAGACCGATGACCGGGCCCCCCAGCGTGGCCACGAGCGCCAGCGCGACGAAGGGCAGCGGCCGGTCGACGACGCGCAGGAAGGCCTGGGCGTTCGCCATACCGGCGAATCCCGCCGCCGCGACGCAGCCCAGCGCCACCAGCCAGGGGTCGTGGACGCGCACGACGAGGTCCAGCGCGGGCGCCGCGACCGCGGCGAGCACGCACAGGCCTGCCGCGATGGCCGAGGCCCGCACGGTGAGGGCCGAGGCCCCAGGCACCCCGGACGCCTCGATCAGACCGTGCCGCGTGATGGCTGCGGCCAGCCCGAGGCTGCAGACCAGCATGGTGACCTGGATGAGCTGGATGAGGAGGGAGACCCGGCCGAACTCCACGCTCCCCACCGCGCGGGTCACCGCCGGCGTCACGAGGGCGTTCGCCAGGATCGGTGCCGCGGTGCCGATGGTGTAGACCATGCCGCGTCCGAGGACCGCCCTGCTGCTGCCGTTCGCGGCCGTCGAGCTCATGGCGCAAGGCAACCACGACCCACGCCTCGGCCTCACCTCGGACACGCGACCGGCAGCCACCGAGCCGACTACAGGGGGTGAAGTAGGGTGAAGCGACACCTCGCCGCACACCTCTTGGGAGTATCGCGTGAACCCAGATCTCGTCGTCGTCGGCGCCGGCCTCTTCGGGCTGACCGTCGCCCAGCAGGTGGCGGAGCGCTTCGGCCGCAAGGTCCTGGTCCTCGACCGCCGCCACCACGTGGGGGGCAACGCCTACAGCGAGATCGACCCCGAGACGGGGATCGAGGTGCACAAGTACGGCGCGCACCTGTTCCACACGTCCAACGAGCGGGTGTGGGACTACGTCAACCGGTTCACGTCCTTCACGGGCTACCAGCACCGCGTCTACACCAGCCACGGCGGCGAGGTCTACCCCATGCCGATCAACCTCGGCACGATCAACCAGTTCTTCCGCGCCGCTTACTCCCCAGACGAGGCACGGGCCCTGATCCGTGAGCAGTCCGCCGAGCTGGGCGACAAGGAGCCCGAGAACTTCGTCGAGAAGGGCGTCTCGCTGATCGGCCGACCGCTCTACGAGGCGTTCATCGCCCACTACACCGCAAAGCAGTGGCAGACGGACCCGGAGAAGCTGTCGGCCGACATCATCAGCCGCCTCCCCGTGCGCTTCACCTACGACAACCGCTACTTCAACGACACCTACGAGGGTCTGCCCACCCGTGGCTACACCCACTGGCTGCAGACCATGGCCGACCACCCGGGCATCGAGGTGCGCCTCGAGACGGACTTCTTCGACGAGAGCCAGGACCTGTCCAAGGGCAACGTCGTCGGCAACGTCCCCGTCGTCTACACCGGCCCCGTCGACCGTTACTTCGACTACCAGGCGGGCCGCCTCGGCTGGCGGACCATCGACCTGGAGGAGGAGCGCCTGGACGTCGGTGACTTCCAGGGGTGCCCGGTGATGAACTACCCGGACGCAGACGTGCCGTTCACGCGCATCCTGGAGTTCCGCCACTTCCACCCCGAGCGGGACATGGCCAAGGACAAGACGATCATCCACCGCGAGTACTCCCGCTTCGCCGGTGACAGCGACGAGCCGTACTACCCGGTCAACACCCCCGAGGACCGCCAGCAGCTGCTGGCCTACCGCGACCTGGGGCGTGCGGAGCAGGGGGTCCTGTTCGGGGGCCGCCTCGGCACCTACAAGTACTTCGACATGCACATGGCCATCGGCGCCGCGCTCAGCATGGTCGACAACAAGCTCGCCCCGCACTTCGAGCGCGGCGAGGCGCTGGTCAGTGGAGGAGTGGACGCGTGAGCGAGGCTGGGACCACCATGACGACCCGACGTCCGATTCGTGGGCGTCGCCCCGTCGACGATCTCGCTGGCGAGGGTCGACGCACGGCGATGCGGGTCATCTTCCCGTACGACGGCGACCTGGACACCCTCAACCTGTACATCGACCTGCCGAAAGGTGCCAGCCAGGAGGAGGTCCACCCCGACGACGTCCTGGGACGGCACAGCGTGCGCGTCCGCCCGGGTCGACGACTGTCCATGGGGTCCTACTTCAACGCCTTCCCGGCGTCCTACTGGCGACGGTGGACGGTGGCGACCGAGACCCGCCTGACGGTCCGCACGCGAGGCGAGGGCGCGGTGATCGTCTACCGCTCCAACGCGCGCGGCAACCAGCAGCGTGTGGACTCCGTGCGTGTGGACGGCGAGACCACGTCCACGTTCGACCTGCCGTTCACGACCTTCGGCGACGGCGGCTGGTACTGGTTCGACCTCGTGGCGGGGACCGACGGCATGGTCCTCGAGGGCGCCGACTGGTCCGTCGCCGAGAGCGACCGCCCCTACGGGACGGTCAGCCTGGGTGTCACGACCTTCAACCGGGCCGACTACTGCGTCCGCAACATCGGCGTGGTCGCCGACGACGAGGACCTGCGCGCCGTCCTCGACGAGATGATCATCGTCGACCAGGGCACCAAGCTGGTCGAGGACGAGCCCGAGTTCCCCGCGCTCGCAGAGCGGATGGGGGAGCAGCTGCGCGTCATCCGGCAGGACAACCTCGGTGGCTCGGGTGGGTTCGCCCGCAACCAGTACGAGGCGGCCGTGGGAGGCAGGAGCGACTACGTCGTCATGCTCGACGACGACATCCAGCTCGAGCCCGAGTCCATCATCCGCATCACGACCTTCGCCGACCTGTGCCGCAGGCCCACCCTGGTGGGCGGCCACATGTTCGACCTGCTCAACAAGTCGGTCCTGCACACCTTCGGCGAGATCGTCGATCCCTACCGCTGGCAGCCCGCGCTGCCGGGGCCCGACCAGTACCTTGGTCACGACTTCGCGCGGACCCCGCTGCGCAAGACGGCCTGGATGCACCAGCGCGTCGACGTCGACTACAACGGCTGGTGGATGTGCCTCATCCCCACCCAGGTCATCCGTGAGATCGGGCTGTCCCTGCCCGTCTTCATCAAGTGGGACGACGCCGAGTACGGCCTGCGCGCGAAGGCGGCGGGCTACCACACGGTCTCGCTGCCGGGGGCGGCCTGCTGGCACGTCTCCTGGATCGACAAGGACGACCTGGTGGGGTGGCAGGCCTACTTCCACACCCGCAACCGGCTCATCTCCGGCCTGCTCCACAGCCCGTACCCCTACGGTGGCGAGCTGGTCCGCCGGGCAGAGATGGACGACGTCAAGCACCTGGTCTCCATGCAGTACTACACGGTCGAGGGGCGTCTGCAGGCGCAACGAGACCTGCTGGCCGGTCCGGACCATCTCCACGAGATCCTCCCTCAGCGCCTCCCGGAGCTCCGGGCCCGTATGGCGCACCACGACGACAGCACGCTGCGGCCCGAGGTGGACGAGTTCCCGCAGGTGCATGCGCCCAAGCCGCGTCGTCCACGCAGGTGGGGGACCCCGTCGATGAGCCGGATGGTCCTCGAAGGGGGCAAGGCCGTGGCCCGGCAGTTCCTCCCGCTGCGTGAGGGCGCCGAGCACAACCCGCAGACCCTGATCGCCCACAAGGACAACAAGTGGTGGAACGTGGCCCAGTACGACAGCGCGCTGGTGACGAACGCCGAGGGCACCGGCATCGCGTGGTACCGCCGCAAGCCAGAGCTCATGCGGTCCATGCTGCGTGAGTCGGCGACCAACCACGCCAGGATCCTCGCCGAGTTCCCCAGGCTCCGTCAGGCCTACCAGGAGGCACTGCCCCGCATCACGTCCTTCGAGGCGTGGGAGCGGACCTTCGGCATCGAGCCGCGGGACCGCGGCACCGAGCAGTGAGGACGAGCAGCGCTCCGTGGACAACCCCTCGTCGATCACCGCACAACCCTTCCGGGAGCCCGGCCACAGCGCTGGGCTCCTGGAGATCCCGAAGTGGCGGTTCCTGCTCCGGCTCCTAGTCCGCAAGGAGCTGCGCGTGCGCTACCGCGGCTCGGCCCTCGGGCTGCTGTGGAGCTATGTCAAGCCGGCGGTCCAGATCGTGGTGTTCTACCTCGCCCTCGGCAAGTTCCTCCGGCTCGAGGAGTCGATACCGAACTACGTGATCTACATGTTCGGCGGCATCGTCATGATCAACTTCTTCAACGAGGTCTTCGGCAACACCACGAAGTCCATCGTGTGGAACGCCGACCTCGTCAAGAAGATCTACCTGCCCCGTGAGCTGTTCCCGGTGGCGAGCGTCTGGGTGGCCTTCGTGCACTTCGTCCCGCAGCTGCTGGTACTGCTGGTCGGGGCCCTGATCGCGGGGTGGCGGCCCGGCCCGCTCAACCTGCTGGCCGGCCTCGGGTGCGTGACCATCGTCGGTGTCCTCGCGCTCGGGATGGGGCTGCTCTTCGGGTCGATGAACGTCCTGTTCCGCGACGCCGAGAACTTCGTCGACCTGATCGTCATGGTGGCGACCTGGCTGTCGCCGGTGCTCTACACCTGGCAGAAGGTGCACGACGAGGTGCCGGGGTGGGCCTGGACGATCTACCAGGCCAATCCCCTCACCGCTGCCGTCGAGCTGGCGCACTACGCCTTCTGGATCCCCACGTCCGGCGTCGTGCCCGCCGGGCAGGATGCCGCGGTGCTGATGCCTCCCCACTGGGTGTGGTGGAGCGCGCTCGGCCTGGCGGTGTCGTCCCTCGTCCTGCTGCTCGGTCAGCTCGTCTTCCGCCGGCTCGAGGGCCGGTTCGCCCAGGAGCTGTGACCGTGACCGACACGCCTGCCGACCTCACCGTGGTCCGCGTCGACCACGTCGACAAGCGCTTCACGCTGCGGCACTCCCACTCGCTCAAGGAGTGGGCCATGTGGACCGTGCGCGGACGCAAGGGGGAGCTTTCCGAGACCTTCCTGGCCCTCGAGGACATCAGCCTCCAGATCGAGCGCGGCGAGTCCGTCGGGCTCCTGGGCTTCAACGGTTCCGGCAAGTCCACGCTGCTCAAGCTGCTGTCGGGCGTCATGCTGCCCGACCGGGGCACCGTCGGGATCCGGGGTCGGATCGCCGGGCTGATCGAGGTGGGCGCGGGCTTCCACCCTGACCTCACCGGCCGGGAGAACGTCTATCTCAACGGCTCGATCCTCGGCATGTCCGAGGCGGAGATCGACGCCAAGTTCGACGCCATCGTGGCGTTCAGCGAGATCGAGAAGTTCATCGACACCGAGGTGAAGTTCTACTCCTCCGGCATGTTCTTGCGCCTGGCCTTCGCGGTCGCCGCTCACTCGGAGCCGGACATCTTCCTCATCGACGAGATCCTCGCGGTGGGCGACGAGCCCTTCCAGCGCAAGTGCCTGGACCGCGTCGCCGAGCTCAAGGCCCAGGGGCAGACCCTGGTCGTCGTCACCCACGACCTCGACATGGTGCAACGCGTCTGTGACCGGGGTGTCGTCCTGGAGCGTGGACACGTGGTGCACGACGGGTCGATCGTCAGCGCCGTCCAGCATCTGCGCGGCGGCCGGCCATGACCTGGGTGTCGTTCCTGCCGTCGCTCGTCCTGGCCGGGCTGCTCGTCATGGTCCCGGGGCTTGCGGCGGGAGCCGCCGCCGGTCTGCGACGGGACGCCCTGTGGGGTCTGGCTCCGCTGCTGTCCCTCACCGGCATCGCCCTCGGCGTCCTCCTGGGCCCGAGGCTGGGACTGGCGTGGGGGCTCGCCCCGGTCGCGGTCGGCAGCCTGGTCCTGTGCGCGGTGACCGCCGCGGTCGGGCTCGGCTCATGGGCCTGGGGCCGCATGCGCGGCCCCGCAGGCGGCGCCGTGAGGGTGGCGCGCAGCCGGTCGTGGAGGGCATTGTTGCCCTCCGGCGCCTACGCCCTGGCGGTCCTGGCGACGAGCGCCTGGATGGCGGCGATCACCGTCCACGCGATCGGGGACGTGTCCTCGATGCCGCAGAACCTCGACGCGGTCTTTCACCTGAACGCCATCGAGCGGGTGGTCGCGCATCGCGACGCATCACCCGCGACGGTGTCCGCCACCGCGGTCAGCACGACCCCCGTCCCGTTCTACCCGCCGCTGTTCCACGCGATGGGTTCGCTCCTGGTCCTGGTGACCGGAGCCACCCCCTTCGCCGCGGCCAACGTCCTGGCCGTGGTGATCGCCGCGGTGGCCTGGCCGGTGAGCGTGCTGCTCCTGACCGGCGCGGTGCACGGTTCTCGGGTCCAGGTGCTGCTTCCAGCCGGTATGGCGGCGGCCACCCTCGCGGTCTTCCCCTATCTGCTGCTGTCCTTCGGCGTGCTGTGGCCCAACAGCCTCGGCCTGGCGGCGGTGCCCGCCGTCGTCGTCCTCGTCGCTGTCGTCCTGGGGCTCGTGCGGGTGCCGGGCCTCGGACGGGGGAGGGCCACGGCTCTCGGCCTGGTGTCGGCGATCGGTCTGGCCTATGCCCACCCCGGCACGGTCTTCTCCGTCGTGGCCCTGGCGGTGCCGATGGGAGCGGCCGCGCTGACCAAGCTCGTCCTGCGGTCCTGGCCGCGAGGTGGCGTGCGTCGCTGGGGTTCCCTGGCGCTCGTCGCCCTCGTGGCCGGCGCCGTGAAGTGGTACTGGCCGGGGATCCTGGACGACCCGCTGTTCAAGCCGGTCCGGTCCTTCGACTGGCCCGCGACCCGCACCCTCGAGCAGGCGTTCGGCGAGGCGATCGCCCTCAGCACGGAGTACTCCCCGGCAGCGTGGCTGGTCGCGGGCCTCGTCGTCGTGGGGGCCGGTCTCAGCCTGCACCGGCACCGGGGACGCTGGCTGGTCCTCACCCACGCGACGCTGGTCTACCTCTATGTGCAGGCGGCCGGCAGCGACGACCAGCTCTCGAGCGACCTGACGATGTTCTGGTACAACGACCGGTTCCGGCTGGCGGCCATGCTCGCCATCACTGCCGTGCCCCTCGCGGCCCTGGCGCTCGGCGAGGCGTTCGACCGCGTGCTGGTTGCGGCGCGTCACCTCTCCCGGCGACGTCCCCTGCCCCTGCCACTCACGCGATGGGTCGCCCTGGGGCTCGTCGTCGCGGCGCTGGTGGCTCTGACCCCTGGCGACCTGTCGCCGTTCGGTCCGTACATCACGGTGACCAAGTCCTACCGGCCGGCGAGCGCCGACGAGGTCCTGCTGGACCCGCAGGAGGCGCGTCTGTATGCCGAGAAGCTCGCACCCACCGGGCCGCAGGACACCGCCACGGTGGTGGGCAACCCGTGGAACGGGTCCTCCCTCGCCGGCGCGGCCAGCGGGCGCGAGCCGGTCTTCGGGCACCTCGTCACGACGCCGGACGCCGACCGGGCCCTGCTCAAGGAGCGGTTCAACCAGCTGGACTCGGACCCCGCCGTCTGCGCGGCCGTTCGCCGGCTCCACGTGGGCTACGCGACGGAGGACACCGACTACTTCCAGCCCTGGGACCGCCGCACGCGCACCTACCCCGGTCTGGTCGACCTGCAGAAGGTACGCGGCCTGACGCCGATCGCCCACGAGGGCTCGGTGACGATCTATCGGGTGACCGGCTGCGGCCGAGGCTAGCCGTCGGCCGGGTGCGCGTGGGGGCGAGACGGCCGTCTCGCCCCCACCGCGTCGCCGGTCCAGGCGTCCGGGTCCCGTCGGTCAGTACACGTGGACCCGCGTGCCCTGGCCGCTCGCCCAGGTGATGTACCCGCCCTGGAAGTTCTGGCGCACGGCGCCGCGCGCCAGGCGCTTCTCGCCGGACGTGGGCAGGCCCAGGCTGGAGTTGCTCGAGCCCACGGAGTTGTAGGCGGACCGGATGCCCCCGGCCACCGGGTAGCCCGCGGTGCCGGGGATCGTGTAGACCGAGCCGCGCGTGAACGGCTGGGCGGTCCCGCCGCGCACCGCTCCGACCGGGCCGGCGGCGGCGCCCAGGGTCGTGTTGCGCGAGCCGCCGCCCTTGAGCCACACCTGCAGGTAGCTGCCCGAGATGATGCCTCCCTGACCACGGATGCCCCACGAGACGACTCGGCCCTGGGTGGTGGTCATGTAGGCCCCGTCGGCGGCGGGCAACTCGTCGCTGGCCGGGTAGCCCTGGTAGATGCCGCCGTAGCGGCCCCAGACGTTCTCGAGGCCCTGACCCAGGACACGGGTCCCGCCGGGCCCGGAGTAGATCCGTCGGCCGCCGGTGAAGATGGTCTTGAGCAGGCCGTTGGAGACGGTGCTCTCGCCGACGGCCACGCGTCCCAGCGAGCTCATGCCCCCCAGCGCGGCGTACCGCTTGTAGATCGGGCTGTTGAAGCCCGCGCCGTTCCAGCCGGCGAGGGCGGCGGCGCCGTCGCGCAGCTCGCCCATGCGCGGGTAGAGGTAGCGACCGGGGCAGGCGGTGTTGCTGGACTCGCGGTGCGCGGCGATGTTCTTGGCGTAGTACGCGCTGCCCTTGGGGTACTTCGACGTGGTGCCGTTGTACTCCGAGTACAGCGTCGTGTTGCCGTAGGGGTTGATGTAGAACTGCGAGATGCGCATGGCGATGCCCTGCTTGAGGGCCCACATGCCCGCATCGGGGACGGGCGTGGTGTCGTAGTTGCCGAGGATCGAGATGCCGAACGTGTAGTTGTTGAACGAGTCGGCGTGCGCGCCCTTGACCGGGCGGTTGAGGCCGCCGTAGCGGCCCTCGAACCTCTGGCCGTACTTGTCGACGATCATGTTGTAGGCGACGTCGCACCAACCGAGGCCACCCGTGTCGTACGCGTAGATGCCGCGGATGATCGAGGCCGACTGCGCCTTGGTGTAGGCGTTCTGGCCCGCGGTGTGGTGGACCACCACGACCTTGGACGTCTCGCGGGTCGAGGGCACGCAGCCGTTGCGCAGGGACTCGTTGGCTCCCCACCCTGCACGGGTGATCACGGACGGGACGTATGCCGCGTTCGCGGCACCGGGCACGTTTGTGGGGGTGAGCTGCGCGTCGGCCGCCGTCTCCTCGGACCTCACCGCCGCGAGCGACGCGGTCCTCAGCAGGTCCTTGGCCGAGGCGGCGACGCGGACCTGGACGCGGGTGGCGCCGTCGACCCAGATGGGCTCGGTGCCGTACTTGGTGACCTTGCCCGACTGCTGCTCCTTGACGGCGTCGACGGACAGCTCCTGCCAGTCCTGCCAGCCGGCGGCGGTCTGGGCGCGGACCGCGACGGTGGCCTTGGCGGCCATCGCGGTCGTGCCCGGCCAGGTGACGCCGACGAGGTTGCCGGTGGCGGGGAGGTCGACGACGGCGTCGGTCGCGGCGCCGGCCTCGAGGGCGGGGTCCACGGCCGCCTTGCCGGGGGTGGTCACGGGCTTGCCCGCGCCGTCCTTGGGGACGGAGGAGTCCTGCACGACCTTGGTCTGCGGCCCGGCCTGCTGGACGGTGGTGCGGACCTTGTCGCCGAGCGCGTGCTTGGTGACGTCGGGGGTGATCGGTCCGTTCTTGGCGGGCGCGGCGGTGGGGGCGGGACCCTGCACGGCCACGGACGGCAGGGCCACGAAGCCGAAGCTCAGGCCGAGGGTGGCGGAGAGCAGCGTGGTGCCCTTGACGAGGGTGGTGCGAGAGGTCTTCACGAGGGGGTCTCCAGTGGGTCGAGACGAACGGGTCACAGGGAGCTGACGGGCTTGAAGTACGTGGAGCGCAGGGCGGAGCCGCCGACGACGCTGCGCAGGCGGTCGCCGGTGATGTCGACGTAGCCGCGGGAGCCCTGCAGCCGGAGCCTGAGGACACGGCCTCCCCACAGGCCCTTGCCGTCGCGCGCGAGCACGGTCAGGCGCTGGAAGGACCCGATGGCGGGGTAGGCCCGCTCGAGGGTGCTGACGGGGACCGAGATGGTCCAGGTGTTGACGGACGGGGCGAGGCCCGTCTCGTAGGGGTCCGCCTGGGCGGGCAGGTAGGACACGTTGCCGTAGACGGTCTGACCACCGTTGGAGGAGCCGAACTCGGTGTGGGCGGGGATGCCCGACCGGGTGAGGATGGTGCCGCTGCTGGCGGCCACGGCGGCGCGGGAGCTCGCCGTCTCTGCGGTGATCCCGCCGAAGACCTGGCACGCGGTGGTGTCGCAGATGTCGTAGGTCGAGGTGCGCGGCGCGCGCAGCCAGCTCGCGGCGTAGGAGCGGGCCGCGACCGACTGCGCGGCGAGGGCCTGGACGGGCCAGCTGCCGGGGCTCTCGAACGGCACGACCTGGCGGACGTAGCTCTCCATCGTCGTGGTGACGACGGGGGAGACGCCGGTGCCCGAGCGGATCCCCGTGAGGGAGCCGAGGTAGGTGGCGACGGGCTTGAGCGTGGACCCGAGCGCGGTGACGGTCCCGTCGGTCGCGCGGATGGTCCACCGACCGGAGGACGTCGAGCGCAGGGCCTTGCGCTGCCCGGTGGCGGTGGTGAACCAGAGCGTGGCGGTGGTGCTGGTGCCACCGGACGTCGGCAGCCCCACCTGCCAGGAGGTGACCGGGGTGGCGCCGTCGACCGTGGACAGGCGCACGGCCTGGCCCTTGCCGTCGTCGGCGACGAGCCCCGGCTCGGCCGCCACGCGGACGGCGTTGCCGAGCCGGCCGGCCACGCCGACGCGGATGGTGGGGTCGGACAGGCGCGTCTGCGTCGCGCCCGGGTAGTAGTGGCCGATGATCTGCTGCCACGTGCGGCCCTGCCTGGCGGCGTTCATGGCGCCGTACTGGGACATGCCGCGGCCGTGGCCGAAGCCGCGCCCGGTGATCTCGAGCGTGCCGTCGGCGGGTCGGCTGTAGGTCTCGGCCGCGGACGCGGGCGCTCCGGAGCCGGCGACGACGACGGCCGACATGGTGGCGACGACGGCGGCGCGTCGTGACGCTGGTGTGATGCGCATGGGTCTCCCAGGTCCTGGACGGGGGCTGGTCCAAGAACTCTCCTCGGCCGGTGCCGAGCTGGATGGCTAGTTCGCCCCGGAACGATCCAATTACTAAACGTAATCGTCTCGTTACTGAGCGTATGTCATCACAGGCACACGCGATACCGGAACCTTTGACGCCGATGTAGCCCTTTTTGGACTAATTACACGCGTGTGTCTTGTGAGGTTGATGGGGCACTTGTGACAGTTGGGGCGTGTTCGGCCTTCCCTCGGGGCCCAGGCTGACCCGATCGGGCAAACGCAGCATGATCGGGGGTGACTAGCCCGTCGACGGGCGAGTGACTACCTCACGAACCCCGTCAGGCGTCCCGCCCCCGCACCAGCTCCGCCCGCTCCGCAGCGAGGATGCCGTCGAGCGCCGCCGGCGGGCGGGCGGCGCCGGCGGCGTGCCCCGTCCCCGCGGCCGTGGTGCGGACCAGCACGAGGCTGCCGTCGCCGCACCACGCGCGCACCATCCGGTCCAGGGCGTCCTCCAGGTCCTGGGCCGTATGCCGCCCGCCGGTGCCTCCCACCACCAGGCACGTGCGGCGGTCGTCGCCGGTCAGAGGATCGTCATACCGGCGGGTCCCGTCCCCCCGCCGCCAGGCCACGGCACCCTGGCCGGGGGAGTCCAGGGGATCGAACCGGTCGCCGTAGGTCGCGAGCTCGCGTGCCTCGTCCAGCACGCCGGCGGGCACGGGACCGGGGTGGGCGCGGGCCAGGCCGGCGAGCGTGACCAGCGCCGCGTCGCCGGGGGAGTCGGCCGCCAGCGCCGGGTCGTCGGTCACGACGAGGTCGGCGTCCAGCGCCTCGGACCCGGTGACCAGCGTCGCCCCCGTCCACCATGTCGCCAGCGCCCAGTAGCCCGCGCGCCAGTGGGCGGGCAGCGCCAGACCCACGGTGCTGCCCGGCTCGAGGGCCCACTCGTCCTGCAGGGCGTTGCCGGCCTTGCTGGCCCAGGTGAGCAGGACCCGCGCGCTCAGCTCGATCCGCTCGCCGTCGCAGGCGCCCCCGGTGCGGTCGTAGCACGTGATCGCGGGGCGGCTCACGTCACGGGCCTGCAGGGCGGGGAGGAGTGTGCGCAGCGTCGGCATCGGCCCAGCCTAGCGAGGGGACCTACTAGGCTGGCGGAGCCACATCTCGAGGACGACGGAGGATGACGGAGGATCACGGATGGCGCTGGGGCAGGTGGCGAGGACGCTGGGGCGGGTGGCCGGCGTCACCGCTGGGGCGGCGATCGCCACGGACGCCGCTCGGCGGCTGCACGCGAGCTCCCGCTGGGGCGTGCGGGCGCGGCTCGGAGCGGCCGGTGACCTGCCCGAGTGGGTGCTGCCGACGGACGTGCTCGCGTCGTACGCCGAGGCCGAGGAGCACCGCGAGGCGGCCGACGACCTGGGGCTCCCCATGGTGCTCGACGAGGTCAACGCGTGGGCGGCCCTGGGGGCGCTGGCCGCCCTGCTGCGTCTGGTCGACGACGGGACGCGCCGCAGCCACGTGGTCGACCTCGGGGGACGTTGGTCCCCGCTGTCGCGCTGGTGCCGCGCCCTGGGGTTCTCCGTGAGCCGCGAGGTCCCGCACGAGCGTGGCAGCGTCGACCTGCTGACCCGGCTGCACCCGGCCGGTGCCGTGGCGGCCGACGTGGACGCCGTGCTGGAGCTGGCCGGCGTTGTCCTGCGGCCGGGCGGGGTCGTCGTGGTGACCGTGCCCGTCGGGGACGCCGATGCCGAGGGCGCCATGGGGCGGGCGGACCTGCGGGCCCTGGAGGCTCGGGCCGACGGCTGGGGGCTCCGCCTCGTCGGCGACCTCGACGGCGAGGTGGGACGACGTCTGACCGCCGCCGTCCGGGTCGCTCGCGAGGACGAGCGGGACCGCACCGACGGCAGCGCCTACGCCCTGGCGCGGCTGACCTTGCGGCGCCGGTGACAGACGCCGGGAGCCGTCCCGTGCGCCGGATCCGGCTCACCCGCCCGCTGGACCTGCGGTCGACCCTCTCGAGGCTCCAGCGGGGCAGCGGCGACCCGACCGGTCGGCCCACCTCGACCGGCGGCTGGTGGCGGGCGATGCGTACCCCCGAGGGCCCGGTGACGATCCACGTCGAGCGACGAGCCGACGAGGTGGTGGCGGAGGCCTGGGGGCCGGGAGGCGGCTGGTCGCTGGATCACCTGCCGGGCCTCGTGGGAGAGCAGGACGACCCGACCGGGCTGGTGCCGGTCCACGACTTCGTGCGGGATGCCCACCGCCACCACCCGGGCTTCCGGGTGGCGCGCACCGGCCTCGTCGTCGAGGCCCTCGTCCCGGCCGTCATCGAGCAGAAGGTCACCGGTCAGGAGGCCTTCGGCGGCTACCGCCGCCTCGTGCGGACGTATGGCGAGCCCGCCCCCGGTCCCGGCGAGGCGCTCGGCCTCGTGGTGGCACCCCCCGTGGCCGTCTGGCGCCAGGTGCCGTCCTGGGCGTGGCTGCAGGCCGGGGTCGACGGGGCCCGCTCAGCGACGATCCAGCGGGCGCTCGCGGTGGCGCCGCGCCTCGAGGAGTGCGTCGAGCTCGACCCGCGCGAGGCCCACCGTCGGCTGCGCGCCATACCGGGGATCGGGGTGTGGACGGCGGCCGAGGTGCGCCAGCGCGCGCTCGGGGACGCGGACGCGGTGAGCTTCGGTGACTACCACGTGGCCCGCAACGTCGGGTGGGCGTTGACGGGTCGCGAGACCGACGACCAGGGGATGGCCGAGCTGCTCGAGCCCTATCGTGGGCACCGTTTCCGGGTCACCCGGCTGCTCGAGCTGAGCGGGCGGGTGCGCCCGCGCCGGGGGCCGCGCATGGCGCCGCGCACCCACCTGCCCCGCGCCTCCCGCAGGTAGGCACCGCCCCCAGACCTCGCACGCCCCGAGGCCGTCACGTGGCGATGCGCACCACGGTCGGTCGCGTCGAGGTCGGGTACCGCGCGTACCCCAGGTAGGCGCGACCCGGCTCCAGGCCCTGCCACACCAGCCAGGGGGTGGCCGTGACCCCGCCCGTCAGCAGCGAGGTCCGCGGGTTGACGGTGAACGACGCGTCCCGGCCACCCTGGACGGCACAGCTCTCGAGGGTGAAGGAGCCCACCCCCGTCACGGCATATCCCGTCACGACGAACCGGTAGGTCCCGGCGCTCGGGGCGGTGATGTCGAGCCGTTCGTCGGCCGACTCGGTCTCGGCGGTCGCGACGTGGCTCCACTGCCCGGCGACCAGCCGCTCGAGACCCAGGTCCAGGTCGTCGGCCGCGGTGGCGCCGTCCAGGTCGCCGCGCAGCAGGACCGCGCCGGCGGGCACGCTGATCGGGGGAGTCGTCCAGGCCCCGCCCTGGCTCACCGTCCCGGGGTCGCGGCGGATGGTCCCGAGCCCGGTCACGGGGGTGAACCGTCGCGACGCGGGATTGGCCACGCGGATCGGCAGCCGGCCGGACCGTCCGGAGACCGACAGCTCGCCGGGCTGGCTGAAGCCGGCCCGGGACACGATCGGCAGGTGCAGCGTCGCGCCGCCCGCGGTGGGCGTCAGGGTGACCCGTCCCTTGGCCCAGGCGCCGTTGGTGGACGCGGACGGACGGAGGACGAGCGTGAGCGTCACGGGCGACCCGGCGGTGGCGGTGATGCTGGCCGGGGCGGTCACGACATACCCGGGGAGGGTGGCGCGGACGGTCCAGGTGCCGCTCCGCGTCGCGGTGAACCGCCGGGTCACCGTGACGTCCCCGCCCTGCAGCGGCACTGCGAGCGAGGCGAGGTTGAGGTCGGTGGGGTCGAGCGGGGTGCGCCCGCTGTCCACGCCCTGGCCCTGCGCGAACCTCGCCATGTCCTCGGGCGTCGCGTCGAGCAGCAGCCCGGGGTCGAGGGCGGCGGCCGGGGCGACATACCCCGCCCCCTGCACGAAGGGGTCGCTCGTGGTCGTGTCGGCGCTGGTCATCATGAGCGCGGACCGGATGGCGCTGGGCGTCCACGCCGCCTCGCGCGCATGGCGAGCCTGCAGCAGGGCCGTCAGCCCGGCGACGTGCGGGCTCGCCATGGACGTGCCCGACATCGACTCGTACACCGAGGGCGCCGTGGTCGACCAGCCGGCCTTCCGGGGGACGGATGCCGCCACGATGCCGAGACCGGGGGCGGCCAGGTCCGGCTTGATGATCCCGGACCCCGCGGCGGGGGTGGGCCCACGCCCGGAGAAGTCCTGCACCGCCGTCGGAGAGGTGTGGCTCGCGGCCGCGACCGTGGTCACCCACGGCGCGGCGTGGTCGACCGTCCCGGCCGCCGGGCCGTCGTTGCTGGCCGCAGCGACGACGCTGATGCCGGCGGCGTCCGCACGCTGGAAGGCCAGCGACACGGGATCGGTCACTGCGTCGGAGGCCCCGGAGATCGAGTAGTTGAGCACGTCCACGCCGTCGAGCACGGCCTGGTCGACGGCGCCGACGGCCGCGTCGTCCAGGCAGTAGTTGTCCCACGCGCCGTCGCCGTCGGCGTCGACCCCCTGGTAGTCCCAGCAGACCTTGTACGCGGCGACGGCCGCCCCGGGGGCGATGCCCGCGCTGCGCCCCCACGTGCCGCCCATGTCGACCGACAGGCCGGCTGCGGTCGAGGCGGTGTGGCTGCCGTGCCCCTCGTTGTCCCTCGGTGACCAGTAGTCGGGGTTGGCTCCGCCGGGTGCCACCTTGACGAACCCCGGGTCGTGCGTCGGCACGGCCCGGGCGGAGACGAGCTTCTGGTTGCACAGGGTCGGCTGCCAGGCCTCGACGGGGTTCGTGCCCGCCTGCCCCGAGCAGCTGCCGCGGAAGGTGCCGCCGTCGGCCTTGGCCATCGTCGTCGTGGCGCCCCGGTCGAGGCTGTATGCCGTCCCCACCGCACTCGTGGCCGCCGTCGCGAGGGCGGAGCCCCGGAAGCTGGCGTTCTCCGGCCACACCCCCGTGTCGAGCACGCCGACCACGACGCCCAGACCGGCGGCCAGGGTGTTGGTGGTGGCGGGGACCTGGGCAGCGCCGACCTTGGCCCAGACGCCGGACGCGCCGGTCAGGCCGAGGGCGTCGGGGGTCTGGTAGACGGTCGGGCGCCGGCGCTGCACGGGGTCGACGGCGGCGACCTCGGGGTCTGCGTGCAGGGCGGTGACCTGCGCGGCGTCGAGCCGGGCGCTGAAGCCGTTGGTCGCCAGGGTGAACTGGCGCTCGATCCGGACCGCCCGCCGGGCGGCGACGGCGCGGTGGCTGTGCTCCAGCATCGTGCGGTAGTCGCGGACCGCGCTGCTCGTCGCCTGGAAGCGGCCACCCTGGGGCGCCTTCGTCCGCGGCGCCACGGCGGCCGGGGGCGCCTTGAGCGTCACGATGTAGTACCCAGGTGCAGTGCTCGCGCTGGACGCCGGCGCCTGGGTGCGGCTCGGGGCCGCCGGGGTCATCCGCGCCGCCGTGCTGCTCCGCGTCGTGCTGCTCCCCGCCGTGCTGCTCCCCGCCGCGGCGGGCGCGGTGAGCAGCAGGGTCAGGGCGCCGGCGAGGGCGATCCGTGACCACCGTGACAGGAGGGGGACTGGCATGGGGGCTCCGTTCGGAGGGCCGGACGCTACAGAGAATAAGCACGCAGAGTAGTCTGAAACCACCCTCAGTGATCGAATGGCGGCACGGTGCGAGTGGGTCGCCCCCGGGCACGACGAAGGCCCGGTCCTGCAGGACCGGGCCTTCGCGTCGGGCGCCCCCAGTAGGATTCGAACCTACGGGAAGCGGGCCGGCCTGCAAGTCCTCCACCTGCGGCAATAGCCCTCTGACCTGGCAAAACGCGGCAACGCGTCTAGGACACACGTGGACATACGTACCCCTGTCTGGCACTCTCAGTTGCACGCTAGTTGCACGCCACGGAGGAACCATGCCACGCAAGAACACGTCCCGACGATCGTTCGGAGCGCTACGCAAGCTGCCCTCAAAGCGCTGGCAAGCGTCATACCTCGGCCCCGATCTAGTCCGGCACACCGCCCCCGTCACGTTCGACACCAAGGGTGACGCCGAGGCATGGCTCGGCATGGAGGAGAACCTCGTGCGCCGTCACGTCAACTACGGCGAGCCGTGGGCATCGCCCAAGGACCGCGCCAAGCGGGCCAAGGCCACCACCCGCCTGCGCGACTACGCGCCCGGCGTCATCGACCGCCGCCAGGTCCGAGGCGAGCCGATCAAACCCACGACGCGCCGCCTCTACACCTGGCACTTGGACCACGTGATCCTCCCCACCCTGGGCGACCTACCGCTGAAGTCCATCACCGCCGACGCCGTGAGCGCCTGGTATGACGACCTGGACCGGAGCACTCCGACCCGACGCGCGCACGCCTACGCCCTGCTGCGCACCGTCATGGGGCAGGCCGTGACGGACGGTCTGATCACAGACAACCCCTGCCAGATTCGCGGCGCGGGGCGCACGACCCGCAAGCGCACCATCACCCCCGCGACGCCCGCCGAGATAGCCCAGATCGCCGCCGGGATGCCCGACCGCCTGCAAGCGTTCGTCCTGATTGCCGGGTGGTGCGGTCTGCGGTGGGGGGAGGTGGCCGAGCTGCGCCGCCGCGACGTCGACCTCGACGCCGGAACCATCACCGTGGCCCGGGCACTGACCCGCGTGGACGGCGTCGACATCGTCGGCACCCCAAAGTCGAACGCGGGCGTCCGGACAGTGCATGTCCCGCCCGTCATGATGCCCGCCCTGCGGACCCACCTGGACCAGCACACCGCCAAGGCCGGAGACGCGCTGCTGTTCCCGCGGCCCGGCACGAACACCCACCTGTTGCACAAGACGTTCAGCCAGACCTACTACCGGGCCCGTGAGGCGGCCGGGAGGCCCGACCTGCGGGTGCACGACCTACGTCACTCGTCTGCGGTCATGGCGGCGCAGGCCGGGGCCACGCTTGCTGAACTCATGGCGCGTCTGGGGCACTCCACCCCGACCGCCGCCCTTCGCTACCAGCACGCCGCTGCAGGCCGTGATGCCGTGATCGCTGCTCGCATGAGCGGACTTAGGTAGCCGGACCCAATGGAGCTGGCTCCGCCGCGCCTCGCGGGGCAGGGTTACATGGTTAGGCCAAAAGGGTGAATCTCAGGCGTGTAGTTCTCCCCGCATTCAAGGGCACTCGTGCCCCCTAGCAGCGCCTTGTCCGGTAAGAGGACATGCGTTTCCCCTGGGTTATCCACAGGTTGTCCACATGGGCGGTTTGCGCCCCCAGACTGACCCCTGCACGATCGTCACCAGCGGACAGAAAGCCCCAGCGCACACCGCGATTGACCAAAACTGAACACAACGACGGCCCCGGACCTCCCGCCAAGAAGATTCCAGGGCCGCCTCACCTCCCAAGCCAGGAAGGCAGGCACCACCATGCCACGCACCATCGCAGAGACCAAGCGTCCCAGCTACGAGACCCTACAGACCGCGGCCGAGCGCACTGGGTTCAGCACCAAGACGCTCAGGCGTGCTATCGCCGAGGGTCGCCTCCCCGCGTACCGCTACGGAGGTCACGCGATCCGAGTCCGCCCCGACGACGTCGATGCACTGTTCGTCCGCATCCCCGCCGCGCAGGCGTGACCGTGGCGACCCCCGTGGATCGACGGGCGGCGTTCATCGCAGCAGCCGAGGCGGACCTTGCCGCGCCGCTGCTGCCCGCGCCCACCCTCGACACGATCGAGAACGCCCACGCCGTCGGCTATGAGCATGGCTACCTCGACGGCATCCGCTACGCGGTAGACGAGGCAGCCGCGCGCCGTCTCCTCGCGATGGCGACGGGCGGTCGCCTGTGACCTACGCGCCCGCCCCCACAGACGCGCCCCCGCTCGACGACCCCGACGAGGGCGACCTGCTCGCCGGTCTCAAGTCCGGCGCGTGGCTGGACGCCCAGACCTTCCCCGCCCTGTCCTGGGCGGTCCACGGGCTCATCCCCGAAGGCTTTGGCCTGTTCACCGGACCCCCGAAGGCAGGCAAGTCCTGGGCCGCCCTCGGCATCGCCCTCGCCGTCGCAGCTGGCACGCCCGCGCTCGGCAAGATCGACACAGGCCGCCCCCGGCCCGTGCTGCTGCTCGCCCTCGAGGACGGCAGCCGGCGCCTACAGGGTCGCTGCCGCCACCTGCTTGGTGACGGCGTGGAAATCCCCGAGCGGCTGGAGTTTGCCACGGACACGGCTCCCGCGACCGTCGTCCCGCTCATCCGGGCATGGCTCGCCAAGCACGGCCGCCAGCGGCCCCTCGTCGTTCTCGACACCCTCGGCAAGGTCATGCCCGCTGCGCTCCCCGGTGAGGGCGCCTATCAGCGGGACTACCGCATCGGGTCCACGCTGAAGCGACTGGTCGACACGCACCCCGGCTCAACCCTGCTCGTGGTCCACCACGTCAACAAGCGGACCGACGGCGCCGACTGGATGGACTCCACGTCCAGCACCAACGGGCTGAACGGTGCCGCCGACTTCACGGTGAACCTGTCCCGCCAGCGCAATGAGAGCACGGGCATCCTGCGCGTCACCGGCCGCGACGTCGTCGAAGGCGAGTACGCCGTCACGTCCGACAGCGGCAGGTGGTCGATCGACGGTGACGCCCTGGCTGACGCCGCCCGCAAGGCAGCCGAGGCCAAGGTGAGCGACGGTCTCGGGGACCGCTCTGCCGAGATCATCGCGTACGTCAACGCCCAAGCCGAGCCGGTGTCCGCAAAGCAGGTAGAGGGTGCCCTCGGCATAACGGATGCCCGCCGATACCTTGCACGGCTCGCCGAGGCCCGGCGGCTGTCCAAGCCCGAGCGTGGTCGCTACGCCCCCTGTGTCCCCCTGTCCCAAGTGTCCCAGTGTCCCAATGGGGACACCGAGACCCCCGCTGAATGGGACAACGGGACAGATGGGACACCCACCTGCACGGGCTGCGGTGAGCCGATGTCCTACGTCGAGCCCGGAGCAATGATCAGAACCTGTGGATGGCTCTCGGCGAGGTGACGTAGAGGAGACGT
>ERZ501016.14-NODE-14-length-122812-cov-17.279846_pt1 | contig 122812 bp, 113 predicted proteins | sample MGYA00248889_ERZ501016 | MGnify/ENA primary metagenome ERZ501016 (study PRJEB25958, sample SAMN03398594) | human skin metagenome | study: EMG produced TPA metagenomics assembly of the Human Skin Microbiome Metagenome (human skin metagenome) data set. | reverse complement strand
GGCATACGAGATTCAAGTGTGACTGGAGTTCAGACGTGTGCTCTTCCGATCTAGGGCCAGCAGGGCCAGCAGGCACCCGGCGCCGGGGCGACCTCCGCCCCCAGCGCTGCCGCGTCAGCCTGACGCGCCAACCCGCGCGGCCCGTCCCCCCTCGGCCGCGCCATCCCAGGAGCCCGGCGACCCCCCGCGGTCGCCGGGCTCCGACGGACGCCCAGCCCGGTCACAGACCCGGTGACAGACCCGCGACGGTCCCTCGGCAGGACCGCGGCGCACCGTGGAGTCACGAGCACCCCCGCCGTCACCGTCCCCGACGTCCACACCGACGCGCTCCCCGCCTCCCTCCCTGCAGCGCTCCCCGCCGCGCTCACGGCGTGGGCGATCCGCAGCACCAGGTCGGCTCAGTGACCACCGGCGGGCTCGGGCGGGCACAGTGGTCCCATGGAGTCGATCGACCAGCTGGAGCGCGGCACCGACCTGGGGACGGCGCTGGCGGCCTACGACCGGATGGCGCCCGTGCCGGTGGCGCAGCTGCGCGGATGGTGGCGCGGCGCCGAGATCCCGACGGGGCATCCGCTCGGCGGCGCGCTGACGGCATACGGCTGGTGGGGCAAGTGGTTCGCCGGACCCGAGGACGCGCACCCCTTGGTGTTCCGCACCCAGGGTGGCCGGCGCTACGAGGTGGACCCGGGTCGCCTGCCGCTAGCGGTCGGCCTGCAGGTGCCACCCCTGCTGCGAGGCCGTATGACGGCCAAGGCCTTTCGCGTCGTCAGCCCTGCGCTGCGGACCCGTCGGCCGCGGGGCCGGCTGCGGATGCTCGAGCACCGAGGCGTCGTGACGGCATCCCTCGTCTACGACCATCAGCCGATCGTGGACAGCTTCCGCGGCGTCGACGCGGACACGCTCGTGGGGGTGATGGACCTGCGGGGGATGCCGCCATACCTCTTCACCCTGCGGCGCACGTCTGATATCGTTGAATCCTCAACTATCTTGTGAGCCCTCCCGCCAGGAGCCCGACCCATGACCACCACCACCGCCGCAGCCGACGCGCTCATCCCGGCGTCTCACCCCCTCGCCGGCCACCTGCGCCTCGCCACGGCCGCAGCACCGCACCGCGCCTGGACGCCGGAGGACGGAGCCCTCCCCGCGATCTACCTCTCCCACGGCGCTCCCCCGCTGCTCGCCGACCAGGGGTGGATGACCCAGCTGCACGCCTGGGCGCACGACCTGCCCCGGCCCCGCGCCATCCTGGTGGTCAGCGCCCACTGGGAGTCCGACGCCATCGCCATCACGAACCCCCACCCGCGCGAGCTGGTCTACGACTTCTGGGGATTCGACCCCCTCTACGAGCAGCTGCGGTATGACGTCCCCGACGCCGCCTGGCTCGCCCGACGCGTGCGCGAGGTCATGCCCGACGGGGTGCACGTCCACGAGCAGACCGACCGCGGCCTCGACCACGGCGCCTGGGTCCCCCTCAAGGCGATGTACCCCGAGGCGGACGTCCCCGTGCTCCAGCTCAGCCTGCCGACCGCAGACCCCGAGCGGCTGCTGCGCCTCGGTGCCGCCCTGCGACCGCTGCGCGACGAGGGAGTGCTGGTGATCGGGTCCGGCTTCATGACCCACGGGCTCCCGTTCATCCAGTGGTCCCGCCCCGACCTCGTCCCCGACTGGTCCTCGGAGTTCGACGCGTGGGCCGGCGAGGCGCTCGCGCGCGGCGACGTAGAGGAGCTGGCGCGGTTCGCCGGGCGCGCCCCCGGTGTGGGTTTCGCCCACCCGACCGTCGAGCACTTCACGCCGTTGTTCGTCACCCTCGGCGCGTCAACCGACCCCGCCGCCCCCGTGCACGGCGTCATCGACGGCTACTGGACCGGCCTGTCCAAGCGGTCCTTCCAGGTGGCGTGAGCATGGTCCCTGACCTGGCTACCGATCCTCGATGTGGGGCATGGTGTCACCATGCCTGACGCACGCAACGCCTCCACCGCCGGCGCCTTCGAGCGGGACGAGTCCTACGTCAACGACCGGATCGTGGCGGACGCCCCCGCCGGCGCTCCGACGGGCGATCGGGTCGGCGCCATGCGCTGGCCCGTCGAGCCCGGCCGCTACCGCCTGGTCGCCGCGCGCGCCTGCCCCTGGGCGCACCGCGGCGTCATCGTGCGCCGACTGCTGGGGCTCGAGGACGTCATCTCCCTCGGCCTCGTCTCCCCCACCCACGGGGAGGAGTCGTGGCGCTTCGACCTCGACCCCGACGGCCGTGACCCGGTGCTCGGGATCCACCTGCTGCGCGAGGCCTACGACGCCCGCATCCCCGACTACCCCAAGGGCGTCACCGTCCCGGCGATCGTCGACGTCCCGACCGGTCAGCTGGTGACCAACGACTTCCCGCAGATCACCCTCGACCTGTCGACCGAGTGGCGCGAGCACCACCGCGAGGGCGCCCCCGACCTGTGGCCCGAGGCCCTGCGGGACGAGATGGAGCCGATCATGCGGCGCATCTACACCGAGGTCAACAACGGCGTCTACCGCTGCGGGTTCGCCGCCGACCAGCAGTCCTACGACGCCGCCTACGAGCGGCTGTGGGCCGCGCTCGACTGGCTGGAGGACTACCTGGCGGACCGTCGCTACCTCGTGGGCGATCACATCACCGAGGCCGACGTGCGCCTGTTCACGACCCTCGTCCGCTTCGACGCCGTCTACCACGGCCACTTCAAGTGCAACCGGCAGAAGCTGTCGGAGATGCCGGTGCTGCACGCCTACCTGCGCGACCTGTTCCAGACGCCGGGCTTCGGCGACACGACGGACTTCCCGCAGATCAAGGAGCACTACTACGTGGTGCACACCGACATCAACCCCACCAAGGTCGTCCCGCTCGGGCCCGACCTCGCCGGTCTGCTCGAGCCCAGCGGCCGCGAGTCGCTCGGTGGGTCGCCGTGGGGGGCGGGCACCGCGCCCGGCCCGGTGCCCAAGGCCGAGCGGGTTCCCGCCACCAACGCCCCGTTAGGCGAGCGCGCCTGATCCAGCGGTCGTTCCACTCGTGGCCCGGCATGAGCGAGCGCACGCAGAACAGCATGAGACCGATGATCACGGGATATTTCGTGGTTTATGTTGCACACGCTGAGAGCACTCTGACAGCCGGGGCTACCCTCGGGGCATGAGCGCCTCGGCCGACCGCCTGGATCTCGGCCGGATCGGCGCCGGGTTGCCCTTCGCCCGCTCGGTGCCGGCCCTGCAGCAGGCGCTCGCCGACGGCGTCGCCGTCGTCCAGGCGCCCCCGGGGACAGGCAAGACGACGCTGGTGCCACCCGTGGTGGCCCGGTCGCTGGCGGCTCGCGGGAGCGGTGCTGGGCGCGTGGTCGTGGTCCAGCCTCGACGGGTGGCGGCCCGGGCCGCCGCGAGTCGTCTTGCCGCCCTGACGGACTCGCGCGTCGGCGAGCTGATCGGCTGGACGGTGCGCGGGGAGCGTCGGCTGGAGCCGACGGCCCTGATCGAGGTCGTGACGCCCGGCATCCTGCTGCGCCGCCTGCTCGCCGACGCCTCGCTCGAGGGGGTCGGTGCAGTCGTGCTGGACGAGGTGCACGAGCGGGGCTTGGAGACCGACCTGCTCGTGGGGCTGCTCACCGACCTGCGTACGCTGCGCGAGGACCTGCTGCTGGTGGCGATGTCGGCCACCGTCGACGCGGCCGCCTTCGCCCGGCTGATCGGTCCCGACGGCGCGCCTGCCCCGGTCGTCGACTGCCCGTCGGCACTGCACCCCCTCGCCGTGGCGTGGCGCCCGGGCGCGGGCCCTCGCACCGACGCCCGAGGCGTGTCCCGTGATTTCCTCGCCCACGTGGCGACCGTGGCCGCCGAGGCTCATCGCGCCGCCGTGGCTGAGGATCCGTCGGTCGACGCCCTGGTGTTCGTGCCGGGCGCCTGGGAGGTCGGCCAGGTCGCGACGCGGCTGCGGGCGCTGGCGGGACCGGACGGGACCGAGGTCCTCGAGCTCCACGGGCAGGTCGGGCCTCGGGAGCAGGACCGCGCCGTGGGCGGCCGTCGGTCGGGCGACCCTGCCCGCATCGTGGTGTCCACGTCCTTGGCCGAGTCCTCGCTCACCGTCCCGGGCGTGCGCCTGGTCGTCGACGCGGGCCTCGCCCGGGAGCCGCGCCGGGACGCCGCCCGCGGCATGTCGGGCCTGGTCACCGTCACCTGCTCGCGTGCCTCCGCCGACCAGCGGGCCGGGCGGGCGGCCCGCCTCGGGCCGGGTGAGGTGGTCCGGTGCTACGACGAGAGCACGTATGCCGGGATGCCCGAGCACGTGACCCCCGCGATCGCCACGAGCGACCTCACGGACGGCGCTCTGTTGCTGGCCTGCTGGGGCACGCCGCGGGGGCAGGGCCTTGGCCTGCCCACCGTTCCCCCTGTCGTGGCGCTCCGCGACGCGGAGACGACCCTGCGGCGGCTGGGCGCGGTCGACGACGAGGGCGTCGTGACGGCGGAGGGGCGACGGCTCGCGCGGATCCCGGTGGGTGCCAGGCTGGCCCGAGGTCTGCTCGACGGGTCCGAGCTCGTCGGCCCGCGGCGCGCCGCCGAGGTGGTGGCCGCGCTCGCCGACGACCTGCGTTCTCCCACCGGCGATCTCACCGGCCTGCTGCGCGAGCTGCGCTCGGGGCACCCGGCCTCCGACCGATGGCGTCGGGAGTCCCGCCGCCTGGAGTCCCTCGCGGTGGGGGCGGGCGCGGCGGCATACGACGCGATGGTCGAGGGGCTCGTCGTCGGGATGGCCCACCCCGAGTGGGTCGCCCGCCGCTCGGGTGACACCTATCTGCTGGCCGGCGGCACGAGAGCGGCTCTGCCGCAGGGCAGTCCGCTCGCACATCAGGAGTGGCTCGCGATCGCCGACGTGACGCGGGCGACGGGCAGGACGGCGGTGGGGACGGGCGCGGTGATCCGGCTGGCCGCACCCCTGGACCAGGAGGGCGCCGAGCTCGTGGCGGCCCCCCTGCTCGTCGACGAGGTGCGCGCCGAGCTCGTGGAGGGGCGCGTCCGCGCACGTCGGGTGCGGGCGCTCGGCGCTATCGAGCTGACGTCGACCCCCGTGGCCGCCTCCGGCCCGGCCGCGCACGCCGCCGTGCGAGAAGCGTTGCGCGATCGGGGTCTTGGGGTCCTCACCTGGTCAGACGCCGCGCGCACGCTGCGAGATCGCCTGGCACTGCTGCACACTCATCTCGGCGACCCCTGGCCGGACGTGTCCGACGAGGCCCTGCTCGATCGGCTCGACGAGTGGCTCGGTCCCGAGATCGACGCTCTCGCAAGGGGGTCCGCGGCAGGGCGCATCGACCTGACCGAGCCGCTGCGCCGCCTGCTGCCCTGGCCCGCGGCATCGCGGCTCGATCAGCTCGCTCCCGAGCTGCTGGCCGTCGCGAGCGGCTCGCACGTGCGCATCACCTATCCCCCGCACGACGACCCCGATGCCCGACCGACCGTGCGGGTCAAGCTGCAGGAGTGCTTCGGCTGGGCTGCGACGCCGACGGTGGCGGACGGCTGGGTCCCGATCACCTTCCACCTGCTCTCGCCGGCGCAGCGCCCGCTGGCGATCACCGACGACCTGGCGTCCTTCTGGAGCGGCCCCTACCAGCAGGTGCGAGCGGAGATGCGCGGCCGCTACCCGCGGCACCCCTGGCCCGAGGACCCGTGGACCGCCCGAGCCACCGCCCGCACCAACCGCCGCCGCTGACCGACCTCAGCCGACGGGAACGTCCGCCCGGACGGGAAACCCCATATCCGCCACCGAGAATGGCGCGGCGGGGATCAGGGCCATGGCGCGCACGGCGGCGGCGTCCGGGACGGTGGTGACCAGGGCGCGGCTACGGTGGCGGGATGACTGATGACATCTCGCGCGAGCACGAGCCGTCGGGCTTCGCCCGGGTCTTCGGGCCCCTCATCGCCCTGCTCGCGGTCGTCGGGCTCGGCTGGGCCGCCAGCCGGGGCCGCGACCGCGACCCCGTGACGGCGGCTCGGCGCCCTGACCCTCAGCGCTGAGGGTTGCTGGTCCCGACCTGGACCCATCTCCAGTGATCTGCGACGTCTATCGACCGGTCAGCGCCATGTCACTGCGCGTTCGTGGTTGCGCGGTGCACGTGTAGGAGCGGGTTCCTGTGGTGAGGATGATGCCGGCGGTGAAGCGGGTGCCCGAAGTCGGCCAGCGCTGTCGGGTCCAGGGCGGTGAGCTTGTCAGGTGTCAGCCGTAGCAGCCGCGCAGCCAGACCAGAATCGACGACGTGCACCTCGGGCCCTTGCGCTGACGCGGGAGCGCAGGTTCTTGCCCCACGCGGGCAGGCGGACCACGAGGAAGAGGTCTTCCAAGGAGTCGCAGGTGGCTCTCGACGGTGGCCCGGTTGACCCCGAGCCTGTCCGCGGCCCGTCGGGCGGAGATCGGGACGCGATCCCCTCCCCCCGGAGGAGGAGCGGGGGCCGGGCGTGAGGGTGGTCAGTCGCAGTTGGGGCAGATCCCGCTCAACGGCAGCTGCAGGAAGCAGCGCGGGCAGATCACCGGCGCCGGCTCCTCGGCCTTGGCCGAACGGGAGGTGCGAGAGGCCTTGGGCTCCTTGGGGACTCGCGGGGCCCGCGAGGGCCGCGCGGTCTGCCTGGCCGGGTTGGTCCGCGCGGTCTGCGACGCGCGCTCCGGCGACGTGTCGACCGTGGTGATTGGGCGCAGCAGCGGCTGGGCGTCCTCGGTCACCGCGGGCGCATAGCGGCGGTTGCACTCCAGCCGCGCCTCGGCGGCGGCCTGCTCGCGCAGCCCCGGTCCAGGTGCCGCGTCCCCGCAGGCGACCAGGACCGCGTCATACATCGGACCGACCGCCCCGTCCGCCTGCACGACCAAGGACACGAGCTCGGGCTCGCCGGCCTCGCGGGTGCGCCGACCCACGATCGTGAGGACCTTGCCCAACCAGCTGCGGAACGGCACCTCGGTGCGGACGCCCGAGCGCTCCTGGACGCGAGCGGCCAGGTCGGCATGGGTGATGGCGGTCTGATGGACGGCCGCCGTCTCCAGCAGCACGACGCTCGCGTGGTCCGCCCAGGTCTCGTAGCGCTGCTGCATGCTCATCAGTCGGGGATCGCCCATGCGCACATCATCCCAGCCGAAGGGCCCATCCTCGACCACGGCCCGCTATCGTCACCGTCAACCACGCCCCAGACCGCACCCGAGGAGCACCCATGGGTCAGCACCGCACCCCCGCCGCCGGCCGGACGACCCGCCCTGCCCGGCTCGCGACCCTCGTCGCCGCGACCGCGGTCGGCTCGACCCTCGCCGGCACCTTCGTCCTCCTCGCGGCCGCCCCCGCCCAGGCCCAGCGCCCGCGCGACTACGTCGCCCTCGGCGACTCCTACTCCTCCGGCGAGTCGGTCACGCCCTACCTCCCCGGCTCGGACACCGCCATCAACCGCTGCCACCGCTCCCTGCGGGCCTATCCCCAGCAGCTGGCAGACTCCCTGCACGCCACGACCGTCGACCATTGGGCCTGCTCGGGGGCCGTCACCCAGGACCTCTACGCCCCCGACCACAACGGCAACCGCGTCACCGTCGACGCCCTGGAGCCCGCCCAGCTCAGCCGGGTCGACCGGCGCACCGACGTCGTCACCTTGACCATCGGGGGCAACGACGTGGGCTTCGGCTCGATCCTGGCGGCGTGCCTGTATGGCGACCGCCAGCGCGCCACCCGCACGGACTGCTCCACCAACGCCGCGCTGACCGGTGCGGTGGCCGCCCGCATCGACGCCCTGGCCGGGCGCGGCACCGCCACCACCCCGGGCGGCCTGCCGATCACGCCGCTGCGCCAGATCATCGCCGACATCAGGGCCCGCTCCCCGCACGCCCAGGTCGTGCTCGGCACCTACCCGCAGCTGGTGTCCTCGACCTTTGCCGGGAGCGAGTGCCGGGTCGGCGGCCTGACCGTCCGCGAGGCGCCCACCCAGACCGTCCCGCTCTATGTCTCCAAGGCCGACGCCGCGTGGTTCGCCGCGACGGTCAACCGCCTCGACCAGGTGATCCTCGACGCGCCGCGCTCGGTGCGTGGTCGTCCGGCGCGGGTGGCCGACGTGCGCCCCGCCTACGGCGACCACGCGCTGTGCAGCAGCACCACGTCGTGGATCACGCCCGTCAAGGGCACCGTCTCGGCGACCACGGGCGCGGTGTCGATCGACGGCTCGTCCATGCACCCGACCATCGACGGCCAGACGGCCAACGCCCGAGCCTTCCGCTCACAGCTGCGGTGAGGTCGGGGTCGCCCCTCGCTGCTGCCGCACCTCGGTGCTGCAGCGCCAGTTGGCCGCCCGGCACGGTCAGCCACCGGAGCAGCCGGCCGAGGAGCACCCGCTCGAGCAGCCCGAAGACTGCCCGCAGCGGCTTGACCATGAGGGTCACCACGACCACGCCCGGCGCCCGTCACCCGTCAGTGCTGCGGGACCGGCGGTCCCAGCCAGAGCAGCACGGCCGTGACGACGGCGACGACGAGCGCCGCGACGAGGACGGCCAGGAGGGGGCGGGCCAGACCCATGGCGACGAGCCGCTGCGGCAGCGTCCGCGGGGCGTCGCCGCCGGCCGCCAGGCGCCAGCGGTCGGCGAGCAGGCCGCGCCGTTCGGCATACGACTCGAACGGCACGGTGGCGTAGGGCACCACGGCCGACGCCAGTCCGGCCAGGGTCGTGCCGACAGACCAGCGCCGGTCGATCGCCACCACGACCGTCACGAGCGCGTAGGCGAGGAAGACCACACCGTGCACCAGCCCACCGACCCGCACCCCGAGCTCGGTGGTGCGCGTGACGTACTTGAGGACCATGCCGGCGATCAGCAGGGTCCAGGTGACCACCTCGGCCCGGGCGAGACGGCGGTACAGCAGGCGGGGGCTCACGAGACTCCTCGGCACGGTTGACGACAGCGACGCAGATGGTGCCACGTCATCCTGGATGACGCCGTAAACCCGTGCAGCACTGATCCAGCGCTACACTGATGACATGGCGAACCTGACCGTGACCGTGGACGGTGAGACCCTGCGGCGCGCCCGCATACGAGCCCTGGAGCGGGGCGAGTCGGTCAACGGCTATCTCGCCGAGATGTTGCGCAGGTATGCCGGGGACGTGCCCCAGGCGGAGATCTTCACCGACACCCTGAGCGTGGTCCGCGCGTCCGGAGCGGGGGCCGACAACGGCCCTCGGTCGTGGAGCAGGGACGAGCTGCACCGTGCCTGAGATCTTCCTCGACACCAACGTCCTCGCCTACCTCTACGACGATGGCGAACCCTCCAAGCAGATCGCGGCAGGCCGACTCCTGCAGCGACCAGGTCACCGGTTCACCGTCAGCACCCAGGTCCTCCTGGAGCTCCACTCGGTGCTGACCCGGAAGTTCCGTCCACCGGTCGGTCTCGACGACGCGCAGGTCGTCGTGGCACGGCTGGCACAGCTCCCCTGCGTGACCACAGACGCCGACCTGGTGGTCCGGGCAGCGACGACCGCCAGGGACCATCAGCTGAGCATCTGGGATGCCATGGTGGTCGAGGCGGCAGCCGAGGCGGGCTGCACGGAGCTGTGGACGGAGGACCTCGCCACCGGGTCGACGCTCCGCGGCGTGACCATCGTGGATCCGTTCGTCAGCCGCTGACGTCGAGCCCGAGGGCGATGGCGCCGAGGACGCCGGCGTCGTCGCCCAGGCCCGGTGCGACGACGTAATCGCCTGCACCGCCTGTGATCTCGTGCCGGCTGATGTAGCCGCCGAGCCTGCCCACCATGGCGGCGCACGTCGCCTCCAGCGCTCCCGGCAGGTGCGGCACGCCGCCGCCGACGACGATGCGCTGCGGCGAGAGCATCAGCACCAGCGCCGCGGTCACCTGACCGATGTAGTAGCCCGCGAGCTGCGCCGCCTCGGCCTGGCGGGCGGGGTCCAGCAGCTCCAGGCGCGTCCCGTAGCGGTCCGCGAAGGCCGGGCCGCTCGCCATACCCTCCGCGCACCGCCCGTGGTAGGGGCAGCGGCCGTCGTAGGCGTCGTCCGAGTGACGCTCGACGAGGACGTGCCCCATCTCCGGGTGGAGCAGGCCGTGCACCGGTCGGCCGTCGAGGACCGCGCCGCCGCCGATCCCGGTGCCGACGGTGAGGTAGACGACCGAGCCGACCCCCTGCCCCGCACCCCAGCGCTGCTCGGCGAGCGCAGCGCCGTTGACGTCGGTGTCCCACCCCACCGGCAGCCCGAACCTCTCCCGCAGGCGACCCACCACGTCGGTGTCACGCCAGCCCGGCTTGGGGGTGGTCGTGATCCGGCCGTAGGCCGGGTCGGCCTCGTCCAGGCACACCGGCCCGAACGACGCGACCCCGAGCGCGGCCAGGTCCTCCCCCTCGTCGAGCCGCGCCTGCAGCCAGTCGCTCACGGCGCCGAGCGTCTCGTCCGGGCTCGTCGTGGGGATCACCGTCCGCTTGCGGAGGTCCTGCGGGCCCGAACCGATGGCGCACACCACCTTGGTGCCGCCCATCTCGATCCCTGCCACGGACTGCGCGGGAGTGCGCTCGGTCGTCGTCATGGGACCACTCTGCCCGGCCCACCCCTCGTCACGCTGGGCGACCCCCGGCGCTCGTGCGGGGCAATCGCGGCTGGATCGTTCAAGAGCGGCGGGAACGTCGGTACCCTCGTGGTGTGGACTGGACCCGATACGACGCTGCGCTCTTCGACCTCGACGGCGTGATCACCCCGACCGCGATCGTGCACATGCGGGCGTGGAGCGAGATGTTCAACGCCTACCTCACCTCGCGCGGGATCGCCGAGCCCTACACCGACGAGGACTACTTCTCCTACGTCGACGGCAAGCCTCGCTACGACGGCGTGCGGACCTTCCTCGCCTCGCGCGGCATCACGCTCCCCGAGGGCGAGCCCACCGACGCGCCCGGCACCGAGACCGTCTGCGGCCTCGGCAACGGCAAGAACGACGCCTTCCGCACCGTCCTCGAGCGCGACGGCGTCGAGCCGTATGCCGGCTCGGTGCAGCTGCTCGACCACCTCGCCGCCATCGGCACCAAGGTCGCCGTCGTCTCCTCCTCCCAGAACGCCCGCCCCGTGCTGACCTCAGCCGGGCTGGTCGACCGCTTCCCCGTGATCGTGGACGGCGTCGTCGCGCGGCAGGACCGCCTCGCCGGCAAGCCCGCCCCCGACACCTTCCTCGACGCCGCGGAGCGCCTCGGCGTGCCCCGCGAGCGCGCGGTCGTCCTCGAGGACGCCGAGTCCGGCGTCGCGGCGGGGCGTGCGGGCGGCTTCGGGCTGGTCGTGGGCGTCGACCGTGGCGCCGGCGTGGACCGCCTCACCGCGTCCGGGGCCGACGTCGTGGTCTCGGACCTCGCGGAGCTGGTGCCGTGACGCCGCTGCACCTGACGGCCGACCCGCTGGACCGCACCCGCTTCCCCGTCGAGCCGTGGCGATTCGTCGAGACCGAGTACTCCGGCGACGACCTCGGCACCACCGAGACGCTGTTCGCCGTGGGCAACGGCTACCTCGGCATGCGCGGCAACCCGCCCGAGGGGCGCGAGGCGCACACGCACGGCACCTTCATCAACGGCTTCCACGAGACCTGGGACATCCGGCACGCCGAGCAGGCCTTCGGCTTCGCCAAGGTCGGGCAGACCATCGTCAACGTCCCCGACTCCAAGCTGATGAAGCTCTACATCGACGACGAGCCGCTCCTGCTGTCCGTCGCCGACCTCGTGCACTACGAGCGCGCCCTGGACTTCCGGTCCGGCAGGCAGACCCGCGACGTCGAGGTGCGGACCGCGTCCGGCAAGCGGGTGCGGATCTGCTCGACCCGGATGGTGAGCTTCACCGAGCGTCACCTCGCCCTGATGACCCTCGAGGTGACCCTGCTCGAGGGCGACGCCCCGATCGTCGTGTCCAGCCAGATCATCAACCGGCAGGACGGCAAGGACGAGTACCACGTGCGCGCGGCCGCCATGGGCGAGGGCCACGACCCCCGCAAGGCTGCGGCCTTCAGCCAGCGGGTGCTCGAGCCGCAGTCGCACTGGCACAGCGACCGCCGCATGATCCTCGGCTACCGCACCGCGCAGTCCGGCATGACCCTCGCCGTCGGCGCTGACCACACCATCGAGACAGAGGCGGCATACGAGGAGCTCATCGACAGCGACCAGGACCGCGGCCGCAAGATCTATCGCATCGACGCCAAGCAGGGCCAGACCGTCACGATCACCAAGGCCGTCAGCTATCACACGTCGCGCGGCGTCCCCGTGCGCGAGCTCGTCGACCGGTGCCGGCGCACCCTGGACCGCGTCCGCGAGCACGGCGTCGACTTCTACGTCGAGCAGCAACGGGAGTGGATGGACCGCTACTGGGCCAACACCGACGTCGAGCTCGAGGGCCACCCCGCGCTGCAGCAGGCGATCCGCTGGAGCCTGTTCCAGCTCGCCCAGGCGTCGGCGCGCGCGGACCAGCTGGGCATCGCGGCCAAGGGCGTCACCGGCTCCGGCTACGAGGGGCACTACTTCTGGGACACCGAGGTCTACGTCGTCCCGTTCCTCACCTACACCTCCCCCGAGGTGGCCCGCAATGCCCTGCGGGCCCGGGTGCAGATGCTGCCGAAGGCCCGTGAGCGCGCCCGCGACCTGTCGCAGCGCGGCGCCCTCTTTCCCTGGCGCACGATCAACGGCGAGGAGGCCTCGGCCTACTACGCCGCGGGCACCGCGCAGTACCACATCGACGCCGACGTGGCCTTCGCGTTCAGCAAGTTCCACGACATCACGGGCGACGTGGGCTTCATGGCCCGCGACGGCATCGACGTGCTGGTCGAGACCGCGCGCATGTGGGCCGACCTCGGCTTCTGGCGCGAGAACGGCGACCGCACCTTCCAGATCCACGGGGTCACCGGCCCGGACGAGTACACCACCGTTGTCAACAACAACCTGTTCACCAATGTCATGGCCCGCGACAACCTCGAGCGCGCCGCCCGCGCGGTCCGCGAGCTGCGGGAGACCGACCCCTCCGGCTACGCCCGGCTCGTGCGACGCCTGCGGCTCGAGGACGAGGAGGTCGTCGAGTGGGACGCGTGCGCCGAGCACATGGAGATCCCCTACGACGACGAGCTGGGCATCCACCCGCAGGACGACCACTTCATCGACCGCGAGGTCTGGGACCTGTCCCGCACCGACCCCACGAAACGACCGCTGCTGCTGCACTACCACCCGCTCGTGATCTACCGCTTCCAGGTGCTCAAGCAGGCCGACGTGGTGCTCGCGCTGTTCCTGCAGGGCGACCGCTTCTCCCTCGAGGAGAAGCGCCGCGACTTCGACTACTACGACCCGATCACGACGGGCGACTCCACCCTGTCGGCCGTGGTCCAGTCGATCATCGCCGCCGAGGTGGGCTACGCCGACATGGCGCTCAAGTACTTCTACTCCGGGCTCTTCGTCGACCTCGCCGACCTGCACCGCAACACCTCCGACGGCGTGCACATCGCCTCCGCGGGCGGCGTCTGGAACGCCCTGGTCCACGGCTTCGCGGGGATGCGCGACTACCACGGCACCCTGTCCTTCGACCCCCGCATGCCCGACGCCTGGCCCCAGCTGACCTTCCCGATCCGGTTGCGCGGCACCAGGATCCGCGTCACCGTGCGGCAGGAGTCGATCGCCTTCGAGGTCGAGGAGGGCACCCGGGTCGACCTGTCGGTCCGTGGGGTCTCGTATGCCGTGACCGCCGGCTCACCCGTCACCGTCCCGCTCGACGGGCAGGGCGAGCGCCGCGCCAGCCTGCAGGGCTCGCACCCGGTGATCGGGGACCTGCGCACGGACGGCTCGATCATCTCGGCGGGCGTGCCCGACCCCGACCAGTGGCGGCCCGGCGGCCCGCACTGAGCCGCGGCACCCGCGGTCGGTCACGCATCGCTACGCTGACGGCGTGAGCGATGCCGACACCCTGGTCGCGCAGGTCCGGGCGGCCCTGGCCGCGCACGCCGACCCGGAGCGGGCCGCCGGGCAGCAGCGCTACATGCGGTCGGCCATGCCGTTCCACGGGCTGACGACACCGCAGCGACGGCTCGTGACCCGCCCGATCCTCGCGGCGCAGCGCCTGGCCACCCGCGAGGAGTGGGAGGCCACCATCCGCCGGCTGTGGGACGAGGCGACCCACCGCGAGGAGCGCTACACCGCGATCGAGCTGCTCCGGCACCGGGCCTACCGCGGCTGGCGGGACACGGCGCTGGCACCTCTGCTCGAGCACCTGATCACGACCGGCGCGTGGTGGGACGTCGTCGACGCGACCACGCCGGTCGTCGGCGAGATCCTGCGCGCGGAGCCGGGATTCGCGTCGCAGCTGCGCGACTGGTCGAGGTCGGACGACCTGTGGCTGCGCCGAGCCTCGATCATCGGCCAGCTCGACAGCAAGGGCCGCACCGACGTCGCGCTCCTGCAGGACTGCCTGGACGCCAACCTCGGCGACCGCGGGTTCTTCATCCGCAAGGCGATCGGGTGGGCGCTGCGCCAGCATGCCCGCGTCGACCCCACCTGGGTGCGGACGTATGTCGCGACCCGGCGCACCCGCCTGTCGCCCCTGTCGGTCCGCGAGGCCCTCAAGCACCTCGGCGACGCCTGACCCGCGCGCACATCATCCCGCGCTCCCCCAGCAGAAATGTCACACCCAGCGACCCCACACGCGCACACCCCGCGCTCCCCCAGCAGAAATGTCTCGCCCCGCGGCTCGGGACGGCGCGGCGTCAGCCGTCGAGGTCGGCGAGGAGCGAGTCGCGCTGGTCGGCGGGGATCGCGTCGACGGGCAGCGGGGTGCGGGTGTTGTCGCGGCGCTCCAGGACGAGCACGCCGTCGTCGGTGACCCGCGCCCGGCGGAAACGGTCCACCGGGTGCTCCGTCCCCGAGAGCGGGAAGCGCACGAGGCGGGCGGGGGCGTCATACCGCAGCGCGAAGCGCTCCTGGCGACCGAGGGCGGAGGTGACCCGTCGGCGCCGACCGACGTCGGCCCCCACGAGGACCAGCGCCAGGATGGCGGGCGCGAGGGCCAGCCACCACGAGATCGATCCGCCAGACAACGCCACGACCACCGCCGCGACGACAGTCAGCCCGACGAGCACGATCTCGAAGGCGCGCGCCTTGCGGCGTGTGGGGCCGTCGATGGCCTCCGCCACCCGACGGACGAGCTCGGGCGTCGAGGTGACGACCGGTCCGCCGTCGTGGTCGAGGGTCTCCATGGCGGGGACTCTAGCTAGGGTGGCGGCATGCGTCACGACTTCCCGGTCCACGGAGAGAACGCCCCGGACAACCCGGCCCTCTATCGCCTGCTGACGTCGGTGATCGTCCCGCGGCCCATCGCCTGGGTCACCTCACGGTCCGCCGCGGGGGTGGACAACCTCGCACCGCACTCGTTCTACACCGTGGCGTGCGTGGACCCGCCAATGGTCCAGTTCACCTCGGTGGGGGTCAAGGACACCCTGCGAAACGTCCGGGAGACAGGAGGGTTCGTCGTGCACCTGCTCGGGGAGCGGCACGTCGAGGTGGGCAACGCGTCGGGCACGGACTACCCGCCACAGGTGAGCGAGCTCGACGCGCTCCAGCTCGAGCGGGAGCCCAGCGTCACCGTCGCCGTGCCCCGGCTGGCCGCCAGCCCGGTGGCCATCGAGTGCCGTCTGCACGCCGCCCTCACCCTCGGCGACTCGACAGTGGTGATCGGCGCGGTGCAGCACGTCGCCGTCGACGAGGACGTCCTCGACCTCAGCCGCCCCGACGGCCCGCACGCCCGGATCCGCGACCTCAAGCCGCTCGCCCGGCTCGGCCGGGACGAGTGGGGCACGGTCGGCGAGGTGCTGGAGATCAAGCGGATCCCGTACTCCCGCATCAGCGGTCTTTGACGCGCCCGGGCGGGGGCGCGGGCGACGCCGGTCAGGCCTCGAGGGTAGCGACCAGGTGGACGGTCTCGGGCCTCTTGCTCGAGCGCATCGCGGCGACCTGGACGTCGCCGGAGCGGTCCACCACGAGGTCGACGGTGGTGGGCAGCAGCACGGGCTTGCGGAACCACACGTGCGACCGGCTCGGGCCGGTGCTCGCGGGGCCCAGTGCGGCGAGGGTCCGTGCGCCGGTCCACATGCCGTGGGCGATGGCCCGCGGGAACCCCATGGCCCGCGCGGTCAGCGGGTGCAGGTGGATCGGGTTGACGTCCCCCGAGACGGAGGCATAGCGGCGGCCCAGGTCGTCGGCCAGCCGCCACCGGGCGCACGGCTCACCCGCCGGTATGCCGGGCGCGTCCGCGCCGCGCGGGGCGCCGTCGTCGCCGCGACCCCGCTGCAGATAGGTGCTGGTCTCCTCCCACACCGCCTCGCCGTCGACCTGCAGGAGCGTGACCAGGTCGACGAGTCGCCCCTTAGGGTGAGGGCGCAGCGCCTCGGCCCACACGGTGACGTCGTAGTCCTCACCGGCGGTCAGGGTGCGGTGCACGGTCGTGGCGTTCTCGACGTGCACCAGACCGGGCATGGGTAGCGGGAAGTCCCGGTCGGACATGATCTTGGCCGCGAGCGGGAAGCCCAGCAGGTGCGGGTAGGCGTGCGGCAGGACGTCGCCTCCCGGCGCCCCGACGAGGCGCTGGTAGTCCGCGAGGTGACCCCGGTCGACCTGCACGCCGCGGCGCAGCAGGCGCCGGGTGGTCAGGTCACCGCCCCGGCCCTTGGCGGTAAGGGCGCCGCGCACGAGCGAGCCCACCAGCGACGGGGACTCGCGGATCTCGCGGATCTCGCCGAGCTCCGGGCTGGGGAGCGCGGGCTGGTCGGTCGTCATCCTGCGCTCACGCCCCGATCATGTTCTGCCCGCACACCCGGATGACCTGGCCGTTGACCCCCGCCGAGGCCGGCTGGACGAGCCAGGCGATCGTGTCGGCGACGTCGACCGGCAGCCCCCCCTGCTGCAGCGAGGACAGGCGCCGGGCCGCCTCACGCGTGGCGAACGGCATCTTGCCGGTCATCTCGGTCTCGATCAGGCCGGGGGCGACGCCGTTGATGGTGATGCCGCGCTCCGCGAGCTGCGGGGCGAGGGCGCCCACGAGCCCGATGATCGCGGCCTTGGTGGCCGAGTAGTTGGTCTGGCCGCGGTTGCCCGCGAAGCCCGACTGGCTGGACAGGCACACCAGGCGGCCGCCCTCGCCGAGACCGTCGGGGCCGAGGAGGGTCTCGTTCATCTGCACGATCGAGGCGAGGTTGACGGCCATGACGCTGTCCCAACGGGACTCGTCCATGTTGACGAAGAGCTTGTCGCGGGTGATGCCGGCGTTGTGCACCACGATGTCGAGGCCGCCGTGACGCGTGCGGGCGTGGTCGAGGGTGCGTCGGCCGGCGTCCTCGGCGGTGACGTCGAGCTGGAGCGCGGTGCCGCCCACCTCGTTGGCCACGCGCGCCAGGGCCTCGCCGGCCGCGGGCACGTCGACGCACACGACGGTGGCGCCGTCGCGGTGCAGGGTGCGGGCGATGGCCGCACCGATCCCGCGAGCCGCGCCCGTCACGACGGCGACCCGGCCGTCGAGGGGGCGGTCGACCGACGGGTTGGCCTGCGCCGCAGCGTCGCTCACCCGGACCGGCTGGCCGTCGACGAAGGCCGACCGGCCCGAGAGGAAGAAGCGCACGGCCTCGCCGACGTTGGCCTCGGCCTGCTGCGAGACGCCCTCGCCGGTGCCGCCCTCGCGGACCGGCCCGAGGACGAGGTTGGCCGTCGCGCCCGCTCGGAGCTCCTTGGCCAGGGATCGGGTGAACCCGTCGAGCGCGCGCTGGGTCGCCACCTGCACGGGGTCCGTGAGCTGGGTGGGGTCGGTGCCGAGGACGACGACGCGCGCGTTGCGGGCGAGCCGCTTGACGGCCGGCGCCGCCAGCTCGGGCAGCGCCGCGAGGTCGGAGGGCCGACGCGCGTCCGACAGGTCGAGCACGATGCCACCGAGGCGGCCCTCGCCCAGCTCGTCGAGCGAGCCCACCACGGAGACAGCGGCGTTGGTGAGCAGGGAGCGCACGCTCGCGGCATACGAGCCCGTCCCGGCCACGAGCACCGGTGACTCGCAGAGGATCTGGCCCGGCTCGTAGCGCCGCAGGCGCACCGGGGCGGGCAGCCCCAGCCGCTGGGCGACATTCTTGCCGAAGGGGGTGTTGACGAAGTCGGAGTACTGGTCGGTCACCTCAGGCCTCCACGATCGCGACGACGCCCTGGCCACCGGCCGCGCAGATGGAGATCAGGCCGCGGCCCGAGCCCCGCTCGTGCAGCATCTTGGCCAGGCTGGCGAGGATGCGGCCACCGGTGGCCGCGAAGGGGTGGCCCGCCGCGAGGGACGAGCCGTTGACGTTGAGCTTGGCGCGGTCGATCGAGCCGAGCGGGGCGTCCAGGCCGAGCCGCTCGCGGCAGAAGTCCTCGTCCTCCCACGCCGCGAGGGTCGACAGCACCGTCGAGGCGAAGGCCTCGTGGATCTCGTAGAAGTCGAAGTCCTGCAGGCTCAGGCCGTTTCGCGCGAGCAGGCGGGGCACGGCATACGCCGGCGCCATCAGCAGGCCCTCGTCGCCGTGGACGTAGTCGACGGCCGCCGTCTCGCCGTCGACGAACCAGGCGAGAGGCTCGAGGTGGTGCTCGCGCGCCCACTCCTCGCTCGCGAGGAGCACGGTCGAGGCGCCGTCGGTGAGCGGGGTGGAGTTGCCCGCGGTCATCGTGGCGCCCTCACCCTTGCCGAAGACGGGCTTGAGCGTGGCGAGCTTGTCGACCGTGGAGTCGGGGCGCAGGTTGTTGTCCCTGGTGAGGCCCATGAACGGCGTCATCAGGTCGTCGAAGAAGCCACGGTCGTAGGCGGCGGCGAGGTTGCGATGCGAGGCGGCGGCCAGCTCGTCCTGCGCCTCGCGGGTGATGCCCCAGCGCTTGGCGGTCTGGGCCATGTGCTCGCCCATCGAGAGCCCGGTGCGTGGCTCGTCGTTCTGCGGGGCGACGGGCGCGAGGTGCTGGGGTCGCAGGCCGGCGACCGCCTTGGCGCGGGCCAGGGGGGTCTTGGCTCGCATCGCCGTGAGCAGGGTGCGGCGCAGACCCTCGCTGATGACGATCGGGGCGTCCGAGGTGGTGTCGACGCCACCGGCGATGCCGACGTCGATCTGGCCGAGGGCGATCTTGTTGCTGACGAGGATCGCGGCCTCAAGGCCGGTGCCGCACGCCTGCTGCAGGTCATAGGCCGGGGTCTGCGCGGACAGCCGGGTGCCGAGCACGGACTCGCGGGTGAGGTTGAAGTCGCGCGAGTGCTTGATCACGGCCCCGGCGGCGACCTCGCCGAGCCGCTGCCCCGCGAGGCCGTAGCGGGCGACTAGCCCGTCGAGCGCGGCGGTGAGCATGTCCTGGTTGGAGGCCTTGGCGTAGGCGCCGTTGGACCGGGCGAAGGGGATGCGATTGCCGCCGAGGACGGCGACGCGACGGGTGGTCGTCATGGGTGCTCCTGTGCGAGACGGGTCGGACGCTCCCGCCAATGTAACCGATACCCTGAGTATCCGATACCTTGATCACCTGATAACTTCTGGCGTATGACGAGCGCCACTCCCGCCTCGGACGACGACGCCGGGCGCGCCGACGGACGAGTCGACGGGCGCGCCTCGCGCTGGGACGAGCACCGTCGCCAGCGTCGGGTCGAGCTCGTGGACCACACCGTCCGCGCCATCCGCAGGCACGGCGCCGGGGTCGGTCTCGACGACGTCGCGGCCCAGGCGGGGACCAGCAAGACCGTGATCTACCGGCACTTCGACGATCGGACGGGCCTGTACCGAGCGGTGGCGCAACGGGTAGAGGGGCAGATCGTGGGCCGGGTTCGCTCGTCACTCGACGCCGACGCCTCGCCGCGCGAGGTGCTGGAGTCCGTCATCGACGCCTACCTGCGCCTGGTGGAGCGCGACCCCGAGCTGTACCGCTTCGTCATACGACGTCCGCTGGTCGAGGGCCCCCTGGACGACGACCCGGTGCCCGGCATCACCAGCCAGGTGGCGGCCACCATCGCCGGTCTGCTCGACGACACGACCACCCCGGCGATCGCCCACGTGTGGGCTGTGGCCCTCGTCGGCTCGGTGCAGGCGTGCGCCGACGACTGGCTCGCCGCCGACCCCGCCGCCCGGATGACACGGGCCGAGCTCACGCACCAGCTCGCCGAGCTGGCCTGGCACGGCATCGCCCAGACCTATCGGTAGGCCTGTGCCAGGCTGGCACCATGACCGCCCCGCACGTCGTCGCCGTCAGCCGCGACGAGCCCCTGGCCCCCGTCTGACCCAGGCCTCACAGATCAGGAGGCTGGGGCGTCTACGGTGTGAGGCGGGGCAGCGAGCCGCGCGACACACGAGTCCCGAGGAGCAGGATGCGTCGCCACACGATCATCGACAGCCCCGTCGGGCCGCTGACCGCGGTCGCCGACGCGGACGCGCTGATCGCGGTCTACTTCGAGGCGCACGGACGCCGGCCTGCCGTCACCGACCACGGTGCTCGCGTCGACGCCGACCCGCTGCTGGCGCGCGTGAGCGCCCAGCTGGGCGAGTACTTCGCGGGCCGGCGCACGACCTTCGACCTGCCGCTGGCGCCGCCAGGCGATGCCTTCCAGCAGCGCGTATGGGCCCAGCTGCGCGAGATCCCCTACGGCGAGACGCGGTCCTACGGACAGCTCGCCCGGGCCCTCGGCCAGCCTGGCGCGGCCCAGGCGGTCGGCAACGCCAACGGCGCCAACCCGATCTCCGTCGTCGTCCCCTGCCACCGCGTCATCGGGTCCGACGGCTCCCTGACCGGCTACGCAGGGGGCCTGGAACGCAAGCGCTGGCTCCTCGCGCACGAGGAGCCAGCGGCCGACGTGACCGGTCGACTCTTTTGAGCAGCAACGGATCTCGTATGCCGCGCACCGAGCCCTTCGAGGACGTGGTCACCGCGCACGGGGCCACCGTCCTGCGGGTGTGCCGCGCCGTGGTGGGGCCCGTCGACGCCGAGGACGCCTGGTCCGAGACCTTCCTCGCGGCCTTGCGCGCCTGGCCACGGCTGGACGCGGACGCCAATGTCGAGGCGTGGCTGGTCACGATCGCGCACCGCAAGGCCATCGACCTGGTGCGCAAGGACGCTCGCAGCACACCGACCGATCACCTCCCGGACCGTCCTGCACGCCAGGGCAACCCGCACGACCACGACCCCGACCTGTGGCGCGCGCTGGCCGGGCTCACCGACCGACAGCGGCAGGCCGTCGCCTACCACCACCTGGCCGGGCTGCCGCACGCCGAGGTCGCGGCGATCCTCGGCAGCACCCCGGCCGCCGCGCGCCGGGCCTGCGCCGACGGCATCGCTGCGCTCCGCCGCACGTATCCCCTGCTCGCCGAGGAGGACCCGCATGACTGACCTCGCCGCCCTCGACCACGTCGACCCGTCGCACCTGGCTGCGCTGCGCGCCCGCCTCGCCGAACGCGCCCTCGCCGCAGGCGAGCTCGACCTGCGGCACCGGAGCGTGGACTCACCTCTCGGGCCCCTGCTCGTGGCTGCCACCCCCCGAGGGGTGGTCCGGGTCGCGTTCTCCCACGAGGGGTTCGACGAGGTCGTCGCCGACCTGGCCCGCCGCCTGTCGCCCCGTGTCCTGCCCGCGGGATCCACCCTCGACGACGTTGCGCGCGAGCTCGACGAGTTCTTCGCCGGACGCCGGGACGAGATCCGCGTGGCCACGGACCTGGTGCTGGCCCAGGGATTTCGGCGACAGGTCCTGGACCACCTGCGCGAGATCCCTTATGGGAGGACGGAGTCCTACGCCGCCGTCGCCACCTCCTGCGGCAACCCGCGTGCGGTGCGGGCCGTCGGGACGGCCTGCGCCACCAACCCCGTCCCCATCCTCGTGCCCTGCCACCGCGTCGTCCGTAGCGACGGCACGACCGGCGCCTATCGTGGTGGAGCCGCGGCCAAGCGGTGGCTGCTGGCAATGGAGTCCGCCGCGGTCACGCCGGCGGATCGGCATACCGGCACCTGAGGAGAGTCGTTGAGCGAGATCGTGATCGGCGAGGACGGCCTGGCGCGCCCACCGTGGGCGGCGACCGACCCTCTCCTGCGCGACTACTACGACACCGAGTGGGGGATGCCGGTCCGCGACGAGCGCGGGGTCTACGAGCGGCTGAGCCTGGAGGCCTTGCAGTCCGGCCTGTCCTGGGCGACGATCCTGCGCAAGCGACCGGCCTTCCGCGCCGCCTTCGCGGACTTCGACCCCGACGTCGTCGCGGCCTACGGCGAGCGCGACGTCGAGCGGCTGATGGGCGACGCCGGCATCGTCCGCAACCGCCGCAAGATCGAGGCGACCATCACCAACGCCCGCGCGACCGTGGCCCTGCGCCGCGAGGGCGGGCTGCCCAAGCTCGTCTGGTCCCACCGCCCCGCCGCGACCCCCGCGCCGAGGACCCTCGCCGAGATCCCGACCACGTCCCCGGAGTCGGTGGCGCTGTCGCGGGCGCTGAAGGCGCGCGGGTTCCGATTCGTGGGGCCGACGACGATGCACGCCCTGATGGAGGCCCTCGGCATCATCGACACCCACCTGGTCGACAGCCATCGCCGGGGATCGTCGGGGGTCTGGGCCTGACCGGGCTAGGATGCCTAGCCAGCCACCCTGCCCACCAGGCCCCCGGAGTCCTCGATGCTGACCTCGCCCGTGTCCGGGCCCGTCCCCGACCGCCCTCTGCACATCGGGGACGTCGCCGACCTGACGGGGCTGAGCCTGCGGTCCATCCGGCACTACGAGGACCTGGGGCTCGTGACGCCCCGCGGCCGCACCAACGGCGGCTTCCGCATCTATGGCGCCGAGGCCGTCGAGCGGCTGCGGCTCGTGATGGACCTCAAGATCATCGGGCTGCCTCTCGAGCGGATCCGTCCGATCGTCGACGCCTGCCTGGCGCTGGAGAACGGCGAAGGCACGGTCCACGACGTGGCGACCGTCGACGAGTGCCGCTCGGACGTCACGACAGCGATGGCCGAGATCGAGCAGCGGTTGTCGGCGGCCAAGCACCTGGGGCAACGGCTGGGACAGGCCACCGCCCGCGCGAGGGTCTGATCGGTCCCGCGCGAGGGCCCGGGATCAGGAGGCGCGCGGCGTCGCCGCGAGCCGGTCGGGCCCGCTCACGACACCCTTGGGGAGCACGGCCTTGCCCCCGGCGGGCACGTCCTCGGTGACCACGGCGTTGGCGCCCACCCGGGCACCGGCACCCACCGCGACGGGCCCGACGACCACGGCACCAGCGCCCAGAGAGACGCCCTCGCCGATGGTCGGCACGTTGTGCGCCTGGTCGTCGACGTCGTCGCGGTGCAGGCCGATCGTGACGTTCTGCCGCAGCGTGACGTCGTCACCGATCACCGCGTCGCGGTGCACGACGATGCCGCCCTGGTGAGCGACCCGGATGCGACGGCCCAGGCTCACCTCGGCCGGGATCTCGATGCCGTAGACGGACCGGGCAACCCACTGCCCCGCACGAGCGGCGCGACCCACAGGTCCCCGCGCCCATCGCGGGGCCTCACCGGAGGCTGCCCAGCGGGCCAGACGCTGCGACGCGACGGCCTGGAATCCCGGCGACGAGATGCCGTCGTTGCGCTGGCGGTCCTCGCGCAGGATGTCGACGATCGGGTGGCGCCGGGCGAGCCACTCGACCCAGCGGCGCTCGGCAGGGACGCGGGCATCGCAAGAGGTGGGCTGGGCGGGCTCGGGCTGAGGCGCGTCCCACGGGGGCCGGAAGGCGTTGGACCGGGTCACGGCTGTGGCTCCTTGGCGAAGGTCGGCGAGCTCGGCGATGACGTCAACCCTACCCTTACGTTAGGGTAGGGTAGGCGTCGGCGCGAAATGTGCAGACATCTCTCAGGTTGGCAGCGCCAGACGGTGGGCGGCGATCACCCTGCGGCATACGACATGGCCGTGCGTGTCGGCCTGTGGACGGTCAGCCGCGGCGGTAGAGCCCGTCGATCTCGTCGGCGAACTGCGAGGTCACCGCGCCGCGACGGAGCTTCATGGTGGGGGTGAGGTGCCCTCCCTCCTCGGTCAGCTCGGCCGGGAGGATCGTGAACCGGGCGATCCGCTCGGCGTGCGACACCGTCGCGTTCGCGTCGTCCACCGCGCGCTGCAGCTCGGCCCGCAGGGCGGCGTCGTCCACCAGCTCGGTCACGGGGGTCGCCGGGCGGCCCTGCTCGGCGAGCCACTCGCCCACCGCCTCCTCGTCCAGGGTGATCAGCGCCCCGATCGCCGGACGTGCGTCGCCGACGACGACGGCCTGGGACACGAGGCGGTGCGCGCGGATCACGTCCTCGAGCGGGGCGGGCGAGACGTTCTTGCCCGAGTCGGTGACGATGATCTCCTTGGCCCGGCCGGTGATGTGGACGTAGCCGTCGGCGTCGATGCGCGCCAGGTCGCCGGTGCGGAACCACCCGTCCTCGTCGAGGACCTCCGCGGTGGCCTCGGGGTTGCCCCAGTAGCCGCGGAAGACGTGGCGGCCCCGGACCAGCAGCTCACCCTTGGCGTCGACCCGGGCGTCATACGTCGGCAGCGGCCGCCCTACCGACCCGATGCGCATCTGCGCCGCGGTGTTGACGGTGGCCGCCCCCGTCGTCTCGGTGAGGCCGTAGCCCTCGAGGACCGTGATGCCGATGCCGTGGAAGTAGTGGCCGAGCCGCTCCCCCAGGGGCGCCCCCCCGCTCACGACATAGCGCACCTGGCCGCCGAAGAGCTCGCGGATCCTGGCATAGACGAGCCGGTCGAAGACCGCGTGCTGCGCCGCCAGGAGCGGCCCCACCCGGCCGCCCTGGCGGGCCTTGCTCCACCGGATGGCGGTGGTGGTCGCGGCGTCGAAGATGCGGCCCTTGCCGTCCTTGGCGGCCTTGCGCTGCGCGCCGTCGTAGATGCGTTCGAAGATGCGCGGCACCGCCACCGTGAAGGTCGGGCGGAGCGTCGCCAGGTCGAGCGTCACGCGGCCGGGGTCGCTGTGGCCGACGGTGGTGCCGTCGAGCAGGAAGGCGACCTCCATGAGTCGTCCCAGGACGTGCGCCATGGGCAGGAAGAACAGGCAGCAGGCGTCCTCCGGGTCGAACAGCTCGGGCAGCTGCCCCACGGCCAGCTCGGCCTCCCGCAGGAGGTTGTCGTGCGTCAGCTCGCAGCCCTTGGGTCGCCCCGTGGTGCCGGAGGTGTAGATCAGGGTGGCCAGGTCGTCGCGGGTCAGTGCCTCGCGGCGCCGGTCGAGCTCGGCGTCGTCGACCTCGCCGGCCCGGGTGACGAGGACGTCCAGGCTGGTCGCGCCGTCGATGTCATCGGCGTCGTCGCGGTCGCGGATGTCGTCGATGCTCCAGCGGTGGACGAGGACCGGCAGCCGGGACGCGATCTGCTCGACCATCGCGACCCCGTCGCGCCCCTCGACGACGACGCCGACCGCGCCGGAGTCCTCGAGGATCCACTCCAGCTGCGAGGCCGACGAGGAGTCGTAGACCGCGACCGGGATCGCGCCCGCGGTCCACAGCGCCAGGTCGACGAGCATCCACTCGTAGCGGGTGCGGCTCATCAGCGCGACGCGGTCTCCCGGCTGCACCCCGGCCGCGACGAAACCCTTGGCCAGCTGCGCGATCTCGGAGGCGAGCTGAGTGGCGGTGACGGGGTGCCAGTCCTTGCCCCGACGCCGGCGCGCCACGACCTTGGTGGGGGTGCGGCGGGCCACCTCGGGCGCGACGGCGGCGAGGTTGGCGGGCGGGGAGGCCTGCCACCAGCGGCGGGACGATGACGTGGAGGAGGGAGAGCCGGCGGGGCGGGCGGTGCTGCGGGAGGTCACGGCGCCTACCGTACCGGCTGGTCCCCGACCTGGCAGGGCTGCGGGAGGGTGGTGATGGACCGGGCCTGGAGGCACCACACCTCGCGGCGGCCGGCCACGGCGCCGAGGGCCCACTCGACGTCGACGAGCAGCTGGACCAGAGCCGCCAGCACGTTGTCCACCCCCGCGACCGGCAGGAGGGGGCGACCGGCCGGGTGGCGACGACGGGCAGGTCGGTGGGCCCGTAGGAAAGCCCAGGAAGGGACGCCCCCTTCGTCAGATGACGCCGAGCGAGAGCATGGCGTCGGCCACCTTGACGAAGCCCGCGATGTTTGCGCCCTTGACGAAGTCGCCGGGCACGCCATACTCCTCGGCCGTCATCGCGCAGGTGCCGAAGACGCCCGACATGATCTCCCGCAGCCGCTCCTCGGTGTGCTCGAAGGTCCACGAGTCGCGTGAGGCGTTCTGCTGCATCTCGAGCGCGGACACGGCGACGCCGCCGCAGTTGGACGCCTTGCCGGGTGCGAAGAGCACCCCGGCCTGCTGCAGGGCGTCGGTCGCGTCGGGGGTGGTGGGCATGTTGGCGCCCTCCGCCACGACCCGGCAGCCGTTCCTGATCAGGGCCCGGGCGCCGGCGACCGGCAGCTCGTTCTGCGTCGCGCAGGGCAGGGCCACGTCGCACGGGACGTCCCAGATGGAACCGTCGGCGACGTGGCGAGCCGACGACCGGTTCTCGGCATACGCGCTGATCCGCTCGCGGCGGACCTCCTTCAGGTCCTTCATGACGTCGATGTCGATGCCGTCCTCGTCGGCGACGTAGCCGCCCGAGTCGCTCATCGCCACGACCGTGCCCCCGAGCTGCTCGACCTTCTGCGCCGCGTAGATCGCGACGTTGCCGGAGCCCGAGACCACGACCCGCATGCCGTCGAACCCGCTCTTGCGCATCGCCAGCATCTCCTCGGCGAAGAACACGGTGCCGTAGCCGGTGGCCTCCGTGCGGGTCTGCGCCCCACCCCAGGTCAGGCCCTTGCCGGTCAGCACGCCGGCCTCGTAGCGGTTGGTGATGCGCTTGTACTGCCCGAAGAGGTAGCCGATCTCGCGGCCGCCGACGCCGATGTCGCCCGCCGGCACGTCGGTGTACTCCCCGATGTGGCGGTAGAGCTCGGTCATGAAGGCCTGGCAGAAGCGCATGACCTCGCCGTCCGACTTGCCCTTGGGGTCGAAGTCGGAGCCGCCCTTGCCGCCACCGATGGGCAGCCCGGTCAGGGAGTTCTTGAAGACCTGCTCGAAGCCGAGGAACTTGACGATGCCGAGGTAGACGCTGGGGTGGAAGCGCAGCCCGCCCTTGTAAGGCCCGAGCGCGGAGTTGAACTCGACGCGGAAGCCCCGGTTGACCTGCACGCGGCCCTGGTCGTCGACCCACGGCACGCGAAAGATGATCTGCCGCTCGGGCTCGGCCAGACGCTCCAGGATGCTGGCGTCGACGTAGTCGGGGCGGCGCTCCAGCACGGGCCCCAGGCTGACGAGCACCTCGTCCACTGCCTGGTGGAACTCCACCTCCCCCGGGTTGCGGCGCAGAATCGTCTCGCGGACGGTCTCGAGGCGCGGGGGCAGCTGGGGCGAGGTCATCGTGGGTCCCTCCCTGTGGTCACGTGTCCGTGCAATCCTATGTGCTCGACCGTATGACGAACCAGGCGACGTCACGTCAGGACGCAGACCCGCACGACGCCCCGCGCCAGGGCGAGCACGGCGTCGGGCACCTGCACGCGATCTGCTCCCTCGCTCATGCCCCCATCCTCCCCTGACTCTGCCCGCCGTCTGGTCGCCGTAGATCGGGGCTACCTCACCGCTCTCGCCAGACGGCGCGCGGGCATCGTGACGCGCGCCGAGCTCCGCGCAGCAGTGCCACGAGCCACGGGTCGTCGACATCTCGGACCGATGATCGGGGGTGAGGGTGCGGGTGGGGGCGAGGTGCGGGTGGGTCAGGTGGTGGTAGGGGCGGTCTCGGGGGCGCGCAGCCACGGCACCACCGCGAGCAGCGTGATCAGCCCCGACAGCGCGAACGCCCAGCCGTAGCCGACGTGGTCGACGATCACGCCGGCCAGCACGGGCCCCACGATCATGCCCGCGTCCTGCACCATCTGGAAGGTCGCGAGCGCCTCGCCCGCCGAGCGTTCGTTGCCCACGACGTCGGCCACGGCGGCCTGCTGCGCGGGGTTGAACAGCCCCGCCCCGGCCCCCGCCAGCAGCGACACGACGAACAGCAGCCACAGGGACCCGGTGACCCCGACGACCATCGTGAAGACGCCGTTGACCACGAGCCCGGCGATCACCAGAGGGCGGCGACCCCGCAGGTCCGCCATCCGGCCGGAGACGGTGAGGGCGCAGGCGTTGCCGGCGGCGAACACCGCGAGCGCGAGCCCCGCGACCGCAGGGGAGGTGCCGAGCGCGGCGACGGCAAAGAGGGGCAGGATCGCCACGCGCATGCCGAAGTTCGACCAGCCGTTGGCGAAACCGGCCCCCAGGACGGCGCGGTAGGTCGGGTGGGCCCAGGCCTCGCGCACGGTCGTCGGCGGCAGCGGGACCGAGCCGGGGGCCGGCCGCAACGACGCGCCGGACAGGAACACCGCGACGACGGCCGACGCGATGACGAGGGTGACGGCATACACGACGAAGGGCACGCGATAGCCGAGACCGGCCAGGGTGCCGCCGACGACCGGGCCGAGGATGTTGCCCGTGAGGAAGGCCGAGGCGTAGGCCGACGAGACCCGCCCGCGCAGGCTCGGTGGCGCGAGCCGCACGATCAGCGCGGCCGCCGAGACGGTGAACATGGTGGACCCGATGCCCCCGAGCGCACGAAAGACCAGCAGCTGCCAGTAGGAACCGGCGAAGGCGCAGGCCCCCGTCGAGACCGCCACGACGAGCAGACCGAGCAGGTAGACGGGGCGTTCACCGAGCCGACCGATGAGGCGCCCGCCGACCGGCGCGAAGACCAGCCGCATCAGCGCGAACGAGCTGACGACGACCGACGACGCCGTCACCCCGACGTCGAAGGACCGCGCGTAGGCGGGCAGCACAGGGGCGATGAGGCCGAAGCCGAGCGCGATGACGAGGGCCGCCGCGACCAGGACCCAGATCTCACGAGGGATGCGCTCCTCTGCGGGCGACGGCGCGAGCGATGACATGGCCCGCCCAGTATGACGGTTCGGCCACAGTGCGAGGACCACGAGGGGCCCGGTAGGTGGTCGCCCCGTGGCGGGCGTAGGGTCCCGCCATACCTTTCCACCGACGCAAGGGTGGTCCCATGACTGCACTCGTTCCAGCGGCGGCCATCGCCGCCAAGGACACCTTGATCGACGCGACCTGGGTCGACTACCTCCTGATCGCGCTGTACTTCCTGTTCGTCCTGGGCATCGGGTTCGCCGCCCGCCGCCAGGTCTCCAGCTCCATCGACTTCTTCCTGTCCGGCCGGTCCCTCCCCGCGTGGGTCACCGGGCTCGCGTTCATCTCGGCCAACCTCGGTGCCGTCGAGATCATGGGCATGAGCGCCACCGGTGCCGAGATGGGCATGCCGACCTTCCACTACTTCTGGATCGGCGCCATCCCGGCGATGCTCTTCCTCGGCGTCGTGATGATGCCGTTCTACTACGGCTCCAAGGTGCGGTCGGTGCCGGAGTTCATGCTCCGTCGCTTCGGCCCGGGCGCTCACCTGGTCAACGCGATCTCGTTCGCGCTGGCGCAGCTGCTGATCGCCGGCGTCAACCTGCTGCTGCTCGCCCGCATCGTCGAGGCGCTGCTCGGCTGGCCGCAGTGGGTGTCGCTGATCGTCGCCGCCGTGATCGTGCTGTCCTACATCACCTTCGGTGGCCTCTCGGCCGCGATCTACAACGAGGTGCTGCAGTTCTTCGTCATCGTGGCGGCGCTGCTGCCGCTGACACTGATCGGTCTGCACCGCGTCGGCGGCTGGGGCGGGTTCACCGAGCGGGTCACGGCCTCGCCCGGTGGCGCCGAGCAGCTGTCGTCCTGGCCGGGCCAGGCGCTGTCGGGCTTCGACAGCCCGATCCTGTCGGTCGTCGGCATCATCTTCGGCCTCGGGTTCGTGCTGTCCTTCGGCTACTGGACGACCAACTTCGTCGAGGTGCAGCGGGCGATGGCGTCCAACTCCATCACCGCGGCCCGCAAGACGCCGATCATCGGCGCCTTCCCCAAGATGTTCATCCCGTTCATCGTGATCCTGCCCGGCATGGTGGCGGCGGTCCTGGTCGGCGAGATCAAGACGCTCAAGGGCGGCGGCGACACGACCGCGACCTACAACGACGCTCTGCTCCTGCTGATGCGCGACGTGCTGCCCAACGGTCTGCTAGGCCTCGCGATCGCGGGTCTGCTGGCGGCGTTCATGGCCGGCATGGCCGCCAACATCTCGGCCTTCAACACGGTGTTCAGCTACGACCTGTGGCAGGAGTACGTCGTCAAGGACAAGCCTGACGAGTACTACCTGCGCGTCGGCCGCCTGGCCACCGTCGCCGCCACCATCATCGCGGTGTTCACGGCCAGCATCGCCGGGCAGTTCGGCAACGTCATGGAGTACCTCCAGACGTTGTTCGGCTTCTTCAACGCCCCGCTGTTCGCGACCTTCATCCTCGGCATGTTCTGGCGGCGGATGACGGCGACCGCCGGCTGGGCGGGCCTGGTGGCCGGCACCGTCTCGGCCATCGGCCTGTGGTACGCCTCGAAGTTCGGTGGTGCGTTCGACATGGCGGGGCAGGGCCTGGCCTTCCTCGCCGCCTCCACGGCCTTCGTCGTCGACATCGTCGTCAGCGTCGTGGTCTCCCTCATGACCAAGCCCAAGCCGCGCGAGTCGCTGCTCGGCCTGGTCTACTCCGAGACGCCGAAGGAGCACCTGACCGACGCGGACGCGGCCGCCCTGCCGCTGCTCGCCCGGCCGGTGCCGCTGGCCGGCCTGGCTCTCGTCCTCGTCATCATCCTCAACACGATCTTCGCCTGAGGAGGCACCGATGAGCACCAGCTCCTCCGCCGCGCAGCCCGCCGACGACAGCCCGGGAACGGGTCGGCACAAGGCGGGCGCGTTCGACATCCGCAACTTCATCGGCTACCTGCTCGGCCTCTACGGCCTGGTCCTCACCCTGATGGGACTGTTCGGGGACAAGGAGCTCGACAAGACCGGTGGCGTCAACGCCAACCTGTGGACCGGCGTCGCCCTGCTGGTCGTCGCCTGCGGCTTCATGGCGTGGGCGCGCCTGCGGCCGATCGTGGTCCCGGACCACAGCGACACCGAGGGGATGGATCGCCCGGTGGGTCACTGAGCTCGGGATCCGTCCGGACCGAGGTCCCGCCCGTATGCCGAGGGCCGGTCGCCGCATCGCGGTGACCGGCCCCTTCGCGCGGGCCGCGACCTAGCTCAGGCGGATCCCGGCGCGGACCACCGCGGCGACCTGCAGGTCACCGTCGAGGGCGACCAGGTCGGCGCGCCGGCCGGGCTCGAGCGTGCCGCGGTCGTCCAGCCCGAGCACCCGGGCGGGGTTGGTGGTGGCGGCGGCCAGCGCGACCTCCAGCGGGACGTCGGCGACCTGAACGGCGAAGCGGACGGCGCGGTCCAGCGTGAGCGTGCTCCCCGCGATGGCGCCGTTGGTGACGAGCCGCGCCACGCCGTCGGTCACCTCGACGCCGAGCGGGCCGAGCAGGTAGTGACCGTCCGGCGCCCCCGCCGCCGCCATCGCGTCGGTGACGAGCACGAGCCGCTCGGGGCAGGTGTCGGCGGCGTGGCGCACCATCGCCGGGTGGACGTGGATGCCGTCGCAGAGCACCTCGACGGCGACGCGCGGGTCCGTCAGCGACGCGCCGATGATGCCGGGCTCGCGGTGGTGCAGCGGCCGCATCGCGTTGAACAGGTGCGTCGCCACCGTCGCCCCCGCGTCCACCGCCTCGAGGGCGAGGTCGTAGGTCGCGTCCGAGTGGCCGATCGCCGCCACCACGCCGTGCTCGACGGCGGTGCGGACCGCCTCGATCCCGCCCTCGAGCTCGGGCGCCAGGGTGACCATCCGCACGGTCCCGGGATGCGTGCCGAGCAGCCGACCGAGGTCGGCGCGGGTCGGCGGCACCAGCTTGTCCGGGTCGTGCGCGCCCTTGTGGCAGCGGCTCAGCCAAGGCCCCTCGAGGTGCACTCCCGCCAGCTCGCCGTCCGTCACCAGCGGCGCGAGCACCCCCACCAGCCGGGCGAGCTCGTCGACGGTGTCGGTGACCAGGCTCGCCATCATCGTGGTGGTGCCGCGGGCGCGGTGGGTGGCGATCACCCGGCGGGCGGCCTCGACCGTGCCGTCGGTGTAGGCCGCTCCCCCACCTCCGTGGCTGTGCGCGTCGACGAAGCCGGGCGCGAGGAGCACGTCCCCGAGGTCCAGCCGCTCCTCGGCGTCCGGCCCGGCCCCGGGTGCGGGCGGTTCGGCATACGACACCTCGACGATCGTGTCGCCCTGGACGCGGACCCACCCGGGGCCGGTGATGCCCCGGGTGGTGAGCAGCCGCTGCGCGGTGAGGATCATCGGCGGGCGTCGGCGTCGAGCACGGCGCTCTCCTCGCCCTCGTCCTCGCGGCCGGGCGTCTTGAGGTTCCACCTGCGGATGACGAACCGGAAGAGGACGTAGTAGAGCGCGGCGTAGGCCAGGCCGATGGGGACGAGCAGCCATGGGTTGGTGGCGATGCCCAGGTTGAGCGCGAAGTCGATGGCGCCGGCCGAGAAGCCGAACCCGTCCTTGATGCCCAGGGCGTTGACCAGCGCCAGCGAGGTGCCGGTCAGGACGGCGTGGATGACGTAGAGCGGCCAGGCGACGAACATGAACGCGAACTCCAGCGGCTCGGTGACGCCGGTGAGGAAGGCGGTCAGCGCCGCGGACAGCATGATGCCGCCGGTGACCTTCTTGGCGGCCGGCTTGGCCTCCTGCCAGATGGCGATCGCCGCGGCAGGCAGGGCGAACATCATGATCGGGAAGAAGCCGGTCATGAAGGCGCCGGCTGTCCTGTCGCCGGCCAGGAAGCGGGCGATGTCGCCGTGGACGACCTTGCCGGACGCGGCGGTGTAGTCGCCGAGGATGAACCACGGCACGGAGTTGAGGATGTGGTGCAGGCCGAGGGGGATCAGCAGCCGGTTGAGCGTGCCGTAGACGAAGCCGCCGAGGATGGTGTTCTGGGCGACCCACTCGCCGACGGAGGTGAGGCCGGCGTTGAAGGCCGGGTAGAGGAAGGCGGTGGCCACGGCGAGCAGCAGCGCGGCGAAGGCCGTCACGATCGGCACGAACCGGCGACCGCCGAAGAAGGCCAGGTAGGGCGGCAGCGAGATGCGGTAGTAGCGCTGCCACAGCCACCCGGCGAGCAGGCCGATGATGATCCCGCCGAGCACGCCGTAGTTGATCAGGGCGGGCTTGGCGCCGGCCGCGGTCGGCTGCTGGAGGACCATCAGGGACATGGCGTCGCCGACGCCCTTGAAGACGAGGTAGCCGATGACGGCGGCCAGGGCGGTGGAGCCGTCGGCCTTCTTGGCCCAGCCGATGGCCACGCCGACGGCGAAGATCAGGGGCAGGTTGTCGAAGAGCGCGCCGCCGGCGGCCGCGATGACCGGGGCGACCTGGGTCCAGCCGGCGCCGTCGGCACCGAGCATGTCCGGCTGACCGAGGCGCAGCAGGATGGCCGCCGCGGGAAGCGCGGCGATCGGCAGCATGAGGCTGCGGCCGAGCTTCTGGGCGGCGGCCAGGCCCTTGCGCTCGGGGGGCGCCGACGCCGTCGTCGTGCTGGTGGTGCTCATCGGGTGTTCCTCTCGGGGGTGCGGGGTGGTGCTGCGCGACGGCATCAGGGCGCCATCGTGCGGTCGAGCGACATGTGCAGCTGGTAGCGGTCTCCGCGGTACCAGCTGCGCACGCGCTCGATCGGCCGGCCCCGGGAGCGGGAGGTCCGGTCGAAGATCATGACGGGGGAGCCGGCGCAGACCCCCAGGTGGCGGGCGACGGACTGGGCCTGGTCGGCCCACGCGGTCTGCTCGGCCTCGTCGACGGTGAGCGCGTAGTCGCGGGCCAGCACGTCGTAGAGCGAGCCGGTGAGGTCGCGCTGGTCGAGCCCGGGGAGCAGGTCGGCGGGGTACCAGGCTCGCTCGTAGGCCATCGGCTCGTCGTCGGCGAGCCGGACCCGTCGGACCAGCCAGGCCGGCGCTCCCACCTCGAGACGCAGGTCCGCGGCCCCCTGGCCGGGCAGCTGCTCGAGGCTGATGCCGACCAGGCGCGTGGACGGGGTGAGGCCCCGGCGCCGCATGTCCTGCGTGAACGACGCGAGGTGCAGGTGGGACTGCACGCGCGGCCGGGCCACGAAGGTGCCCTTGCCCTGGATGCGGTGCAGGACGCCGTCGGCGATGAGTCCCTCGATGGCCCGGCGAACCGTGGCCCGGCTGACGTCGTAGGCCGCCACGAGCTCGCGCTCGGAGTGGATCGCCTCGTCGGGGCCGAGGGTGCGGACCTGCCGGGCTAGGGCCTCGCGCAGCTGGACGTGCTTGGGGACGGGGCCGTCGGCGAGCGGGGTGCGCGGTGGCATCAGGGTCCTCTCGTCCGGACGTCCGTGGGGAGCGTCGTCGCTGCTGGGGTAACACTGGTCCGTACCAGTACGGACCTGTAGGATCCACCTGGTAGCCATCACTGTCAACGCACCCGCCCACGTCGATGCCGACTCGTGACTCGAAGGAGACGTCATGACCGAGAGCCAGATGCTGCGCGAGATCCACGAGCAGCCCGCCGCCGCCAGTCGCACCATCGAGGCGCTCACGCCTCTCCGTCCGCAGATCGCCGCGCTCGCCGAGGGGCGACGGCACGTCCTGTTCGCGGCGCGCGGCTCCAGCGACAACGCCGGCCTCTACGGCCGGTACCTGCTCGAGACCTATGCCGGACGCCCCGCCGCGATGCTGGCACCGAGCGTGTTCACGCACTACCACGCCGCCGTCGACCTGTCCGACACGCTCGTGGTCACCATCAGCCAGTCCGGGGGCACCCAGGAGCTGGTCGAGACGCAGGCGCTGGTCCGCGAGCGAGGCGCGGCGACGGTCGCCGTCACCAACGTGGGCGACTCCCCGCTGGCGGCCGAGGCCGACCTCGCCCTCGTCACCCAGGCCGGTCCCGAGCTCGCCGTGCCCGCGACCAAGACCTACCTCGGCCAGACCATCGCCATGGCCGTCCTGGCCACGACCCTGGCGCCCGACGAGGGTGCGCGGGTCGCGCTGGACGGCGAGCTCGCCGAGCTGCCCGGCCGCATCGCGCAGGTCATCGAGGCCGGCACCGGCGTCGACGAGGCCGCCTGCGCGCTGGCCGAGGCCATGGGCCCGACCATCGTCACGGGGCGCGGCCTGCTGCTGGGCACCGCGCTCGAGACGGCGCTCAAGATCGAGGAGACCTGCCTGCGCCCGGTGCGCGGCTACTCCTACGCCGACCTGCGGCACGGGCCCATCGCGGTCGTCCGTCCCGGCGCGGTGGCCGTGCTCGTGGCCGCGAAGGACGGCCCGCTCACGGCGGCGATGACCGAGCTGGCCGGGTCGCTCGCCGAGCGCGGCGCCACCGTCGTCGGTGTCGGTGGTGACGAGGACTTCGTGCGCGCCTGCGGGTTGCACGTGCCGGCACCCGCCGCACCTGAGACGCTGTCCCCCATCGGCACCATCGTTCCGGCCCAGCTCGTCGTCGAACGCCTCGCCGCACGGCTGGACCTGGACCCGGACAACCCGCGCGGGCTCGCCAAGGTCACCCAGACCGACGCCGGCTCGCCTGCCTCCGAGACCCGCTGAGAGCCCAGCCCAGAGCCCAGCCCAGCCCGAAAGGACCCTGACATGAGCAAGGCCGAGCAGATCCTCGCCGCCCTCGGCGGCGCCGGCAACATCGTCGAGATCGAGCCGTGCATCACGCGCCTGCGCACGGAGGTCAAGGACGCCTCCGTCGTCGACCAGGCCGCCCTCAAGGCCGCCGGCGCGCACGGCGTGGTCGCCGCCGGCACGGTCGTGCAGGTCGTCGTCGGCCCCGAGGCCGACAACCTCGCCGAGGACATCGAGGACCTGCTGTGACGGACGTCCTCAGCCCGGCGGCCGGGACGATCCGACCGCTGTCCGAGGTCCCCGACCCCGTCTTCGCCGCCGAGATGGTGGGCCCCGGCCTGGCCGTCGACCCCACCCGCGAGCCGCAGACGGCCGTCGCGCCGATCGCCGGCACGATCGCCAAGCTCCACCCGCACGCCTTCGCCATCGCCGGCGACGGCGACGGCGGCATTGCCGTGCTCGTCCACCTGGGCATCGACACCGTGCAGCTCGGCGGCGAGGGCTTCGAGGTCGTCGCGACCGAGGGCAACCACGTCGAGGCGGGTGACGTCGTGGTCCGCTGGGACCCCGCCACCGTCGAGGCCGGCGACCGCTCCCCGATCGTCATGGTGTGCGTCCTGGACCAGCCGGCCGGCGCCGTGCCCGCCGACCGGGCCGGCGAGCAGGTCACCGTCGGGGAGACGCTGCTGACGTGGCCGGGCTGAGGCCCCCCGCCGCGCTGCTGCTCGACCTCGACGGCACCCTCGTCGACTCCGAGCCCGTCCACCGCGAGACCTACCGGCGGTTCTTCCGCGCGCGGGGGTGGGAGCACGACGACGCCCTGCTGGCGCTGTTCACCGGGCGTCGTGCGGACGACGTCTTCGCGGGCACCCCGGGGCCGTGGTCCGGCGAGGACCCGACCGCGCTCTTTCACGAGGTCGTCTCGCACCACCCCCACGACCTGCTCCCCGAGCCCGTCGAGGGGGCCCGAGAGCTCGTCGACGACGCGTGCGCGCGGGGGATCCCGTGCGTGCTCGTCACCTCCGCCGACCGCCGCTGGGCCCGCACCGCGCTCGAGATCCTCGGCGGCGCGGGGCGGTTCGCGGCGATGGTGACCCGCGAGGACGTCACCGACGGCAAGCCGGCTCCCGACGGCTACCTGCTCGCCATACGCACCCTCGGGGTCCGGCCCGAGGACTGCCTGGTCGCCGAGGACACCCCCGCGGGCGTCCGCGCGGGTCGGTCCGCCGGCGCCGGGACCGTCGTCGGCGTGACCACGAGCTTCTCCGCGGACGAGCTCCGCGCGGCGGGTGCCGACCTCGTGCTCCCCGACCTGCACGGCCTGGTCACGACGCGCTGATCGACGCGGGGACGACGAAGGGCCCGCCCCCTCCTCGCGGGAGGTGACGGGCCCTCGTCGTCGACTCAGCGGGCCGAGATCACTGGGGGTCCAGGCTGACCAGGACGTCCTTGATCGTGGCGGGGCCGTTGCCGAGCGAGATCGCACCGAAGTAGTGCTGCCCCGCGGTCAGGCCCTGCCACGCGGCGATCACGCTGGTCGGCCGAGCCATCGTCACGGACTGTGTCGCCGGCGTGGCCGTCAGGTTGCCCTCGGCCTTGTCGCCCAGCACGAACGAGTGCTGCTTGACCGCGAGCGAGTCCGCCCCGGCAAAGAGCTTGGCCTCGACCGTGTAGGTGCCGGCAGCGGGGTCCATGAGCGTGACCTGCTCCTGCGCCGTGGCCTCGCCGCTGGTGCCGATCTCCTTGCCGTCCTTCTTGACGACCAGGTCGATGTCGACACCCTGGGGGTAGTCGGCGTCGAACGTGGCGAAGCGCGCGGCCTTGGTGCCGGCCGGCACCTGCACGGTCGTCGTGAGCACGGCCCCCTTGGCGACGGTGCCGGTGCTGACCTGCGACGGGATCGCGCCGGCGGGCTTGGCGGTCAGCGTGCCCGAGTAGCCGGGCGTGATCGCGACGACCTCGGAGCCGGACGTCGCCGTGCTCTTGATCTCGCTGGTGCCGGCGGCCAGGGCCACCGGACGGATCGCGAGCGGGCTGCGGACGACCTGGCCGCGGTTGCCCTGCCAGGTGAGCGCGCCGAAGCCGTACTGGTCCATCTGCGCCGCGGTGCGGGTGAAGGTGACCTTGAACTTCTTGGTCTCACCCGGCTTGACGGTGAGCACCGCCGGCTCGACCTTGACGCTCACGCCGGTCGGCTGCTGGACGCGCGCCTTGTAGGTCGCGGTCTTGCTCTCGACGTTGCGCACGTAGCGGGTGACCGTCTGCGAGCCGGCCAGGTCGCCGATCGCGATGCTCGGGTAGTTGAGGTTGCTCGGGTCGATGGTGCCGACCCGGTCGCAGGTGCCCGGCGCCTGGACGAGCTCGAGCTGCTTGATGCCGCAGAGGTACATCAGCCAGTCGGGCGAGTAGGAGTCGTAGACCAGACCCGGGTTGAGGGCCTGGGCCGGACGGACGTGGCCGGCGCCGTAGTCCAGCGGGGTGGCGTTCTCGCCGCTGCGCTGGATCGGCAGCCCCTTGTCGTCCTGGGTGGTCGCCGTCGTCATCATCGCGGACTTCACGGCCATCGGGGACCAGGTCCACTCCGGGTGGGCCTGCTTGATGAGCGCGGCGATGCCGGCGATGTGCGGGGCCGACATCGAGGTGCCGGACATCGAGTTGAAGTTGTTGTGACCGTCCGCCTTGGGGGAGACGGCAGCGATGATGTCGACGCCCGGGGCGGTGATGTCGGGCTTGAGCAGGTCACCACCGCCGGCGAGGGACGGGCCGTATGACGAGAAGCCCGCCATCTGCGGGTTGCGCGCGGCCGGGTCGAGGTAGGGGTCGCCGATCGTCGCGGTGGGGTTGGCGTCACCGTTGACGTAGGCCTTGACCTTGGCGCCGTCCGTGGCGTTCAGGTGGACCATGGGGACCGGCGTGAAGTCGGCGTTGAGCGACTGCGCGTCCGAGGTGTTGACCTGGATCATGCCGATGCCGCCGGCCGCCTTGACCGCCTCGCCCTTGTCGACGCGGGCGTTGCCGCCGCGGGTGCACAGGACGATCTTGCCCTTGGTCTTGGCGGGGTCCAGGACCGGCGTGATGCCGTTGCCGTGGTTGTCGTCGGCGTCCGAGTAGCAGTACCTGACCTTGGCCGGGTCCGCGCCCGGCAGGCCCGCCTTCTCGGAGTCGATGACCGTCGCCGGGCCGACCTTGCCGCCGGTGCCCACACCGGTGTAGGTCTGGCCGTTGCCCAGCGTGAGCTTCTTGCTGACGGCCTTGGGGGCCGTGCTGGCGGCCACCGTCATCTCCCACGGTGAGTTGTGCGCGACCGACGACTCGCCCACGGTGTCGCCGGAGTTGCCGGCCGAGGCGGAGACGAAGACGCCCGCGTCGGCGGCGTTGAAGAAGGCCACCTCGTCCGGGGTCACGGAGTAGACGCTCGAGCCCGACACCGAGTAGTTGATGACGTCGACGCCGTCCGCGACGGCCTGGTCGATCGCCGCGACGAGGTCGACGGTCGCGCCGCTCGCGCGGCCGTCGGGGGTCGCCCACAGCGCCTTGTACGCCGCGATGCGGGCGGCGGGCGCCATACCGGAGATCGTGCCGACGGAGATGCCGTTGATCGAGGCGGGGACCCCGTAGTTGCCGGCGGCGGTGCCGGCCGTGTGGGTGCCGTGGTCGTTGTAGCCGCGCGGCGTCTTGAACTCGAAGGGCTCGACCGTGGAGGCGCTGTAGTAGGCACGCGCGCCGATCAGCTTGTTGTTGCAGGTGACCTTGTCGGGGCCGGTGCCGCCGTCGCAGACGCCGTTCCAGTTCTGGTCGATGCGCCACTGGTCGGTCGGGTCGGCGAGCGGCGCGAAGGACGGGTTCTCGGGCCAGATGCCGGAGTCGATGACGCCGATGATCATCCCGGAGCCGGAGTTGGCGTTGCCGCCGAACTGCTTCTGCCACACGCCGTTCGGACCGTCCAGGCCCAGGAACTGCGGCGTGGTGTTGGTGTCCGCGGTGCGGATCTCGTTCTTCCACACGCGCACGACGTCGCCGGACTTCTCGAGCTTGGCCGCCTGAGCGGGCGTGAGACGCACGGCCATGCCGTTGAAGGAGGTGGTGTAGTCGCGTGTCTTCGCCGAGGCCGGAACCCCCGCGGCCTCGAGCGTGTCGGTGTGGTCGGCCTTGAGGTGCTGGGCGTAGCGCTGTCCGGCGCTGGACCTGACCTTGACCTTCTTGCCCTTGCCGGGCTTGGTGGCGGGGATCCCCTCGACCCCGCCGGTGTAGGTGGCGAGCGGTGCGCCCTGCACCTGGACGATGTAGAGCTCGGCGGAGCCCTGGCCCGCGGCGACCGCCGGTGCGCCGGCGATGGTCAGGGGGCCGAAGGCGACGGCTGCGGCAGCCGCCGAGACGATGACCGGTCTGCCCCGACCGGTTCGTGTGTGCTTGTGCACGGTTCCTCCCAGAGATGGCGTGCGACCGACGTTGGTCGCCTCGCGAGCGTATGACGCCCCCGCCCGTTACGCCACAGGGGGTAAGACCTCAGGGCCGGCGCCTCGCCACGATCCGTCGACCTCCCGCAGGACGACGCCGATTCTGCGTACCCCCGGGTAACGCGCATGCTGGGGCGGACCGACGCACCCGTCCACCGTTGCCCGAGGAGCCCACCCGTGTCCGGTTCGAGCATCGTGTCTGTGGGCCACTACCAGCCCGAGCGCATCCTGGACAACGAGGAGCTGTCCCGCCTGGTCGACACCAGCGACGAGTGGATCACCCGCCGGGTCGGCATCGCCCAGCGCCGCGTGGCCGCCCCGGACGAGACGGTCGCCGACATGGCCACCAATGCGGCGCGAGATGCCTTGCAGGACAAGGGGATCGACCCGGCCGGCATCGACCTCGTCATCGTCGCGACCTGCACCAACCACGACCGCTCCCCGAGCACCGCCGCGCAGGTGGCGCGCCGGCTGGGGCTCGGGACCACCCCCGCCGTCATGGACGTCAACGCCGTCTGCTCGGGCTTCTGCCACGCCCTGGCGCTCGCGGACCAGGCCATCGCCACCGGCAGCGCGACCCGCGCCGTCGTCGTCGGCGTCGACAAGTTCACCGACTTCATCGACTGGAGCGACCGCACGACCTGCATCCTCGTGGGTGACGGCGCCGGCGCCGTGGTGGTCGAGGCGTCCCCGGAGCCCCGCGTGAGCCCGGTCGTGTGGGGGTCGGTGCCCGACATGGGCGACGCCGTGGTGATCAAGGAGCTTCCCGACGGGTTCAGCCAGCAGGGCCAGGCCGTCTTTCGCTGGACGACGACGCAGCTGCCCGCCATCGCCCGTCAGATCTGCGACCGCGCCGGCATCGCACCGAGCGAGCTCGGCGCGATCGTCCTGCACCAGGCCAACCTGCGGATCATCGAGCCGCTCGCGGCCAGGATCGGCGCGGTCGACGCGGTCGTGTCGACCGACGTGGTCGAGTCGGGCAACACCTCGGCGGCGAGCGTGCCCCTGGCCCTGTCCAAGCTGGTGCGCAGCGGTCGGGTGCCGAGCGGTGCGCCGATCCTGCTCTTCGGCTTCGGGGGCGGGCTGGCGTATGCCGGACAGGTCGTCCGCTGCCCCTGAGCGGCTCTCCGCGGGGGCGGGTCAGGCGGGGACGCGGAGGTTGAACAGCGTCAGCGCACCCCGCATCGAGGCCATGCCCTGGCCCTGCATCAGCGCACGGCGACACCACGGGGCGTCGTAGACGAGCGACCCGCTGATCTCGTCGACCCGGCCGGCGAACACCTCCGGCGCGAGCGGCGTGCTCGGCCCGACGAGGGTGGTGCGGGCGTCGCGGCTCAGCTCGAGCAGGCGCGGCAGCGTCTTGGTGGCCAGGGTCATGCTGGTGAGGAACGCGTGGTCGACCTCGGGCAGCACGAACTCCGCTGCCGCGTCGGGCAGGTCGTCGCCCTGCGGCTGGCGCTCGAGGACCGTGAGGTCGCAGCGGGAGGCGAGCTGGTCGAGGTGGCGGAAGCGTCCCACCACAGCGACCCGCCGCCCCTCGACGAGCTGGTCGGCGCGCTCGAACGCCGAGGCGTCCCAGTCGATCACGTCACCGGCGTGCGCCTCGAGCCGCTCCTGGGTGTTGCACCAGGCGTTGATCGCGGCGAGCCCGATCGCGGCGAGGCGGCGGTCCCACGAGCGCACGAGCGCGGCCACGTCGGCGAGGTCCTGGCCGACCACGTCCTGCGGCCCGTGCGGGTCGTCCCGTCCGTCGGCGGGCACGCTCGACAGGCCGGCCCCGTCGGCGTCGGTCTCGACCAGCGCCCAGCGTGACACCACGCAGGTCGTGACGGTGATGCCGCGAGGCACCAGCGCCGTGAGGCCGTCATACAGCGCCCACGGGGAGGAGGCGGGGGCCGAGGTGGTGCGGGTGTGCGTGCTCATGACTCCTCATCCCTTCAGGTAGGCCTCGAGGATGGGCCCGGCCGTGCGCGACCCGCCCTCCCCCTCGTCGACGAAGACCGCCACCGCGAGGTCGCCCCGGGCCGCGACCATCCAGGCGTGCAGCCTGGGTGGGCTCGTGGTGCCGAACTCCGCGGTGCCCGTCTTGGCGATGACCTCGCCGGGCAGGTCCGCGAGCGCCTCGCCGCTGCCGCCCGTGACGACGCCGCGCATGAGGGCGCGCAGGGTGGCCGCCTCGGTGGGGGTGACGGGCTGGGCCGGCGGGCTGGGGGGCGTCGTGGCGCCGGTCTCGTTGGTGGGTATGACGATCCGCGGGGTCACCGGTCCGCCCTTGACCACGCCGGCGACCACGGTGGCCATCCCGAGCGGGCTCGCCGTGATCTCGCCCTGGCCGATCATCTCGGCGGCGGCCTCGACCTGGTTGCCCGGCGCCGGCACCCCGCCGAGGTAGGCGGGCACGCCGGCGGACGGGGTCGCGGTCAACCCGAGCGAGGCGGCGGCCTGCGGCAGCGCGTCCCCGGCGGCCTTGTCGCGCGAGGCGACGAAGGCGGTGTTGCAGGACTTCGCGAAGGCGGTCGAGAGGGGCACCTGGCCGAGGCCGTCGGCGGGGTAGGCGTCGTAGTTCTCGAAGGGCTTGCCGTCGACGGTGACGGTGGGGGTGCACGGGACGGTGGTGGTGGGGGTCAGGCCGGCGCGCAGCAGCGCGAGCGCGCTGACGACCTTGAACGTCGACCCCGGGGCGTACCTCCCGAGCGTGGCGGTCGAGTAGCCCTGTCCTCCGGGGCCGCTCGCCGCCGCCACGACCTCGCCGGTGGAGGGCTTGATCGCCACGATCGCGCTGGCGGGTGCGACCTGGGCCAGCAGCTGCTCGGCGCGGGTCTGCCGGGCCACGTCGAGCGTCGTCGTGACGTCCCGGCCCGCGACGGGCTGCGTGCTGTGGACGGGGGTGGCGGTGCCGGCATGCACGAGCGAGACCGCGAGCCCCGGCGTGCCGCGCAGCGTCGCGTCCTGCGCCTGCTGCAGGCCGGAGAGGCCGACCACGTCCCCGGCCACGATCGCCCCCTGGGACCGCTCGACGATCTCGGCGGTGGCCTCGCCCACGGTGCCGAGGATCGGCGTGGCGAACGTGCGGGTAGGGGCCAGCGGGAGCTCCGCGTCCACGACGCCCACCCCGGGTGCCGAGGCCGTCAGGGCGTCCAGCCGAGCCAGGGTGGGGTCACCCTGGCGGAGCACGATCGCCTCGACGAAGGCCCGGGGACCGGCCGCCCGGACCCGCTCGGTGTAGGCGGCGACGTCGCCGAGCCCGGCGAAGGCCGCGACCTTGGGCGCCGCCGCGAGCGCCTGCTCGGGGGTGACCCGCGCCTTGTCCACGCCGATCCGGCGCACCGGGCGCGGCTGGACGATGGCGGTGCCGCCGGCCCCCAGGATGCGCCCCCGCTCGGCCGGGAGGCGCTGCACGCCAAGGGTGTCGCCGTCGACCGCCCCCGGGACGACCGTCGCCGGGCTCCACCGGGCGCGCCAGGCGCCGTCCCGCCTGACCAGCGGCAGGGTCGTCTCGTAGGTCCAGGGCTCGGCCCCCGTCCCGGGCCAGGTCACCGCGAGGCGGGCGGTCGTGGAGTCCCCCTCGTCGGGGCCGGCCTGCCGGACGCTGACCTGCGGCTTGGCGGTGGCGAGGGGTCTGGTCAGGGCGGTCAGGCGGGTCGTCGCGGTGGCGGCGTCCGCGCCGTCGAGGGGCACGCCGGCCAGGTCGAGGCGGGCCAGACCCTCGGCATACCGCCGGGCCACGTCCTGCGGGCCCGGGGTGTCGGTGGTGCACCCGGCCGCCGTCCCCAGGGTGAGGACCGTCGCCACCGCCCCCGCGAGGCTCGTCGTCACGCGTCGCACGGCACCCTCCCTCCGCTCGTGCCGCCCAACCTCACGCTCACGAGGCCGTCACCAGCTCGACCAGGCGCCCGAGGAGCGCCTCGTCCAGCGGGAGGGCCATGAGCTGCGAGACGAAGTGCGCCGGCGCCGCGCCTGACGTGATCACCTGCAGCGCAGCGGACTTGGTCTCGAACTCCACCTGCGCGGCGTCGAGAACGGCATAGGTCGCGGCGTGGACGTCGTTGTCGGCCAGCCGATCTGCACCGAGGATCCGGGCCTCGACGCGCTGGTCGGGAGTCACCTCCGTGACGACGGCGACGACCGTGTGCCGTCCCTCGTCGGTCACCGTCACGGCCTCCACCGGGACCCCGTCCACCGTGATCGCGAGGCGGGTGCCCGCGGGCACCCCCACGACCGCGAGCCGCCAGGTGCGCGAGGCGGGCACGACGTCGGTCGCGCCCTCGGTGGGTCCGATCACGACCGTGCGGCCCGCCCAGTCGAGGTGGATCGGTGTGCGCGCGGCCCGCAGCGCCGCCTCGGGGGCGCCGTCGTCCTCGTAGAGCGTGAATGCGCCGTCTGCGCCTGCGTAGCAACGAATCTCGACGTCGTTAGCCTCGTCGACGGAGAAGTCCTCGCCGCCGTCCACGGCCAGCGGCAGGATGGCTCCCGCCCGCGCCAGCACGGGGATCGTCGACAGGTCGCGGTAGGCGAGGAGGCTGCGGTCGCCGGCATACCGCCAGCCCGTGGCGACGTCCCACCAGTCGCCGGGCGGCAGCCAGGTCACGACGCGCCCCAGCCCGCACCGCGCGTCGCCGGGCTCGGTGATCGGTGCGACGAGCAGCTCGGAGCCGAACAGGTAGGTGGTGCGCGCCTCGTAGGCCTCCTCGCGCCAGGGGTGCTCGTGGTAGAGCGGCTCCACGAGGGGCCTGCCCTGCGCCGTGGCGCGCTCGGCCATCGTGTAGAGGTAGGGCACGAGGCGGTGACGAAACCGCAACCACTCCCCCATGACTCGCTCGGCGAGCGGGCCGTGGCGCCACGGCTCCTTGCCGTTGAACGGGTTGGCGGCGCTGTGCAGGCGGGTGATGGGCGACATGACGCCGAGCTGCAGCCAACGGACGGCCAGCTCGTCGTCCTTGACGCCCCACATGTGGCCGCCGACGTCGTGGCTCCACCAGCCGTAGCCGATGTTGGACGCCGTCGCGGTGAAGGCGGGCTGGAAGGCCAGCGACGCCCACGAGATCACAGTGTCGCCGGAGAATCCCACCGGGTAGCGGTGCGACCCCGGCCCGGCGTAGCGGCTGAAGATCATCGGCCGGGTCCCCGTCGAGGCGAGCTCGCGGAAGTGGCGGTCGTTGAGCGCCCACAGCGGGTCCAGGCCGGGGAGGCGGGAGTAGGGCCCGGACTGCCAGTCGATCCACCAGAAGTCGACGCCGAGCCGCTCGAGCGGGTGTGCCACGTGCTCGAAGAACGCCGCGAGATAACGGTCGTCGGTGACGTCGAAGGTCAGCGGGGCCTCCGTCGCCGGGTCCACGCCCAAGGCCTTGGCCATGCGTGGGTAGGCCTCCTCGAAGGCCCGCACCCCGTCCGCCGGGTGGTCGTTGAGCGTGACCCGCATCCCCCGGTCGTGCAGCCAGGCGAGGAAGCCTGCCGGGTCGGGGAACAGCTCCGGGTCGAAGGTGTAGCCCGTCCAGCCACTCCCGAACCGAGGATCGGGATCCGTGATGTGCCAGTCCATGTCGAGCACGGCGACCGAGAAGGGCAGCCGCTCCGCAGCGAACCTCTCGACCAGACGACGGTACTCGTCGTCGGAGTAGCGGTGGTAGCGGCTCCACCAGTTGCCGAGGGCGTACCGGGGGACCAGCGGCGTGGGGCCGGTGAGGGCGTAGTAGTCGCGCAGCGCCGCGCGGTAGTCGCGGCCGTGGGCGAAGACGTAGAGGTCGAGGGTGTCGGCTGGTCGGGGCTCCAGCCCGACCTGGTCGTCGCGCGGGACCTGCACGAGCGAACGGGAGTCGTCCAGGACGGCGAAACCGTTGCGGGACAACACTCCTGGCTCCAACGGGATCTCGCCGTCGGCCTTGTCCAGGGTGCGCGCCGTGCCCCCGAGCGTCTCGAAGGGCTCGCCGTAGCGCCATACTGAGTGGTAGCTGGACACCCCCCCGCGCACCTGCAGAGACAGCCCCTCTGGGCTGAACGGCCGCTCGTCATAGCTGAGGTGGAAGCCGTCGGTGACCACCTCGATGCCCCGGGTCGTGCGTGTGACCTCGGCCTCGACGTCACCCAGGTCGCGGTGCAGCACGACCTGGGTGGGCCGGTCCTCGAACCGCCCGCCGGGGGACTGCTCGAGCCGGACCAGGTGCGGCGTGAGGACGGAGATCCGGTAGGTCTCCCCGGTGATGGGCGTCATGCCTCGAACCTACCGGGCCTACCCCCGGCAGGTCTGGGCGCGCAGCGCGCGCAGCACGTGGTCGCGCTGCTCGATGACGAGGCGCCGCAACCCGCCCGGCGCCGACGGGTGCTCGTCGAGCCACGCCTGCGCCGCGACCGGGACGGGGTGCGCCTCGGGCTCCTGGCCGGGGTCGAGGTCGACGCCGCGAGGAAACAGCCCGAGCACCGCGCGCGAGGCGAGCTCCTGACTGCGGGAGTCCCAGATGCCTTCCAGCGCAGCGAAGTACGCGGGGACGAGGTCGGCCGTCAGCGAGGCGTGACCCGGCTGGGCGTAGCCCGTGGTCCACGCCGTGACCAGGTCGTTGGTCAGGCCGGTGTCCTCGACGACGGTGCGGAAGGCCTCGCGCTTGATCTCGGCCCGGGGGTATGACGCGAGCGCCGCCCGGTGCCGCACCGGCGCCAGCGACGTGCGGTCCTGCTGCATCTCGGCGTCCAGCTGGCTCGGCGCGACCCGGTCCTGGGCGGCCAGCGACTGCAGGAAGGCCCAGCGGAGCTCGGGGTCCAGGGCCAGGCCCTCGATCTCGACGTGGCCCTCGAGCAGCGACCGCACGTGGTCGGCATGGCGGGGGCTGGTGGCCGACCCCGAGGCGAGCACCCGCGCCCACACCAGCTGGGCGCCGGACCCCGGCTCGGCCGCCTCGAGCTCGCGCACCACCCCGTCGAGGAAGGCCTCACGGGTCGAGGGGCGGGAGGCGGGAGGGGCATAGGCCTCGACCGCCGTCTGGGCGTTGGCGGTCACGGTGGCGAGCAGTGCCACGTCCTCCTCGCGGGGCCCGTGGTCGAGCACCAGCCGCACGTAGTCCTCGGCGGGCAGCTCGCCGTCGCGGCAGGAGTTCCACAGCGCCGACCAGAGCACGGCGCGGGTGAGCGACGACGAGATCGAGCTCAGGTGCCCGCGCACGGTGGCGAGCGACCGGTCGTCGAGCCGCACCTTGGCATAGGTGAGGTCGTCGTCGTTGACCACGACCAGGTCTGGCACCGGCAGGCCGACCGCCTCGGTCACCTCGTGCTCGTCGGTGACCAGGTCGAGCTCGATCCGCGAGGTGCGCTGCAGCGAGTCGCCCTGCAGGGCATACAGACCCACGACGAGGCGGTGGGGGCGCGTCACCGACTCCCCCGTCATCGCGTCCACCGCCTCCTGCCGCAGCACCAGCCGCTCGACCACGCCGTCGCGCTCCACGACCTGCGGCGTCAGCGTGCCGATCCCCGCCGTCCGCAGCCACAGCCGGCTCCACCCGCCGAGGTCGCGGCCCGAGGCCGCCTCCAGGGCGGCGAGCAGGTCCACGAGCCCGGCCGAGGAGTAGGCGTGGTCCCGGAAGTAGGACCGAGCGCCCGCGAAGAAGGCCTCCTTGCCGACGTAGGCCACGAGCTGCTTGAGCACGGACGCGCCCTTGGCGTAGGTGATCCCGTCGAAGTTCTGCTTGGCGGCCTCGACGTCGGGGATGTCCGCAACGACCGGGTGTGTCGTCGGGAGCTGGTCCTGCAGGTAGGCCCAGGCCTTGCGCCGTGCGCAGAAGGGCGTCCATGCGTCGGTGAACTCCGTTGCGCGCGCGTTGGCCTCGGTGCCCATGTAGTCCGCGAAGGACTCCTTGAGCCACAGGTCGTCCCACCAGCGCGGGGTCACGAGGTCGCCGAACCACATGTGCGCCATCTCGTGCAGGATCGTGTTGGACCGGGTCTCGTGCTGCGACCGGGTCGCCGCGGACTGAAAGACATAGCCCGCGTCCCGGAAGGTCACCAGCCCGGGGTTCTCCATCGCGCCGAGGTTGTACTCCGGGACGAAGACCGAGTCGTACTTGCCCCAGGGATAGGGGAAGTCGTAGTGCTCGTGGAAGAAGTCCAGCCCCCGCCGGGTCGTGTCGAGGATCCGCTCGCCGTCGAAGGACCCCACCAGGGAACGTCGGCACAGGGCGGCCAGCGGCACCTCCAGCGACGACCCGTCGCGGCCGCCGCCGCGCCATACGTCGTCGACCCGGTGGTAGCGGCCGGCGGCCACGCAGGTGACGTAGGTCGACAACGGCGGGGTCGGCGCGTGCACCTGCCGCACCAGCTCGACCCCGTCTGCCCGGGTGCCGGCCGAGTCCCGGGACACCACAGGCTGGTTGGCGAGCAGCTCCCAGTCGGCGCGGCCCGTCAGCACGACGGTGAACCGCCCCTTGAGGTCTGGCTGGTCGAAGCCGGCGAAGACGCGGCGGGAGTCCGTCGGCTCGAAGTGCGTGTAGAGGTAGACCTCGTCGTCCACGGGGTCCCGGTAGCGGTGCAGCCCCTCCCCGGACCGCGAGTAGGCGCCCTCGCCCTCCACCGTGACGACATTGTCCCCGCCGACGCCGTCCCCACCGACGAGCAGGCCCCGCAGCTGCACCCGGTTGCCGTCGTGCTCCACCTCGACGTCCGTCCCGTTGACCTCGACCCGGCGCACGACCGGCCCGAGGAAGTCCAGGAAGGTCTCCGGCGTCGTGGACGTGAAGGTCACGGTGGTGCGGGTGGGAAAGGTCGGCTGCGCGAGGTCGTCGGCGCCCGACAGGTCCAGCTCGACCTCGTAGGTCGCGATCCGCAGGTGCTCGGACCGGTGCTGCGCCTCGCGGCGCAGGAGGTTGCGGGTGCTCATGCCGCGACCCTACCCAACCGGGTCGCGTGCGCCGCGGCCACGTGGGCTGCGCTGGCCCGGCGCGGCCTCCGCGCCCTCCCCCATGGCGGCGCCGGCCTCCTCCAGCTGCTCGCCGCGCAGCCCCACGGCGTCGAGCCGCCAGAACACGTCGGGGTAGACCAGGGAACCGGTCATCCACACCTCGTAGGCGGGCAGCGTCACGACCTGGAAGGCCGGGTCCGGGATGCGCCGGGACGGTGCGACGAACCCCAGCCGCGAGGCGCGCTGGAAGCCGAACCTCGTGTAGTAGAGCGGGGATCCCTCGAGGAAGACCAGGGGGTGGTCGCCACCGCCGGCCTCCGTGAGGGCGTACTCGACCAGCGACCCTCCGATGCCGCGGGACTGCCACTCCGGCGCCACGGACAGCGGCGACAGGACCAGCACGCGGACCAGCCGGGGGAGGGCGTCCACCCAGGCCCGTGTCATCATGACGTGCCCCACCACCTCGCCACCGATCTCGGCGACGTAGGAGTGCCCCTCCTCGCCCGCGGAGTCGTGGCGCAGCAGGCTGACCAGGTCCGCGACGGTGGGCTCCTCGACGAACGCTCGCGCCACGAGGTCCCGCACGGCCGCGTGGTCGCGCGTGTCCTCGGGGCGGATGGACAACCCCTCTGGGGCGCGGCGGCGGGGCTCGGTCTCGGACATGGCCACAGGCTGTCAGAGGCCCTGTCGCCCGTCTAGCGTGGGCGCATGACGTCAGCGCAACCCGCCCGACCCGACCGGGCCGACCCCGCCCGACCCGACCCTGCGCTCCTGGACTCCACCACCCCCGCCTACTACCTCGCCCTCAGCGACGGCCGCTACCAGCCCACCCTGCACGCCCAGGGCGCCTGGAACCCCTGGGAGCAGCACATGGGGCCCGTGGCCGGTCTGCTCGCGCACGCCATCGACCGGCACGCGCCGCGCGAGGACATGCAGCTGGCGCGGATCACCTACGAGATCCTCGGGGTGATCCCCGCCTCCGAGGTCGAGGTGCGGTGCGAGACGGTGCGCCCGGGGCGGACCATCGAGCTCGTCGAGGCGACCCTGTATGCCGGGAGCAAGGCCGTCGTGCGGGCCACCGCGTGGCGGCTCGTCACCCAGGACACCAGCGAGGTCGCCGGGGGCTTCCACGCGGGACTGCCCCACCACGACGAGGTCGAGGTCCGCAGCTACGAGGGCGTCTGGGGCGGCGGGTTCATCGGGTCGCTGAGCTTCCGGTCCGTGGACGGGGGCGAGCCCGGCCGCGGCCGCGTGTGGATCAGCACCGACCTGGACCTCGTCAGCGGCGAGGAGACCTCCGGCGTGGCGCGGATGCTGGGCCTGGTCGACACCGCCAACGGCATCGCGGTGCGGCAGCACCCGGGCGAGTGGATGTTCCCCAACGTCGACCTCACGGTCCACCTGTTCCGCACGCCGACGCTCGGCTGGCTGGGCTTCGACACCGAGGTCACCTTCGGCGAGACCGGTCTCGGGCTCACCTCCTCCGACCTCTACGACGAGCACGGCCCGGTGGGCCGGGCGGAGCAGATCCTGACGGTGCGCCGCCTCCCCTGACGGGTCCGTGGCAGCCGGGATGTGGGGTCCGGCCGTCGGGTCGCTACAGTGCGAGCAGGACGGTCCCGCACCCGGGCCGACCCACGTCATTGACGACACACCACTCGTAGGGAGATTCAGCAATGGCGCTGGCACGACGACTTTCCCGCCTGGGCACGGAGACGGCCTTCGCGGTCTCCGCCGCGGCGGCCGCCTGGGGGGCCAAGGGCAACACGATCTACCCCTTCCACCTCGGCGACATCGACCTGGCCACCCCGGCCCACATCACCGAGGCCATGAACGCCGCGATCGCCGACGGCAGGACCGGCTACTGCCCCGGCCCAGGGATCCCGCAGCTGCGGGAGGCCATGGCCGATGACATCAACCGGCTGCGCGGCACGGCATACACGGCCGACAACGTCGCCATCCAGCCAGGCGGCAAGCCGGTGATCACCAAGTTCCTGCAGGCCGTGATGGACGAGGGCGACGAGGTCCTCTACCCCAACCCGGGGTTCCCGATCTACGAGTCGCAGATCGAGTACCTCGGCGGCGTGGCCAGGGCCTATCGCTACCTGCCGACCGAGCGGGGCTTCGCGATCGACCTGGAGCAGGTGCGTTCGCTGATCACTCCCCGGACCAGGGCGATCATCTACAACGACCTGCAAAACCCGATCTCCGCGGAGTCCACGCAGGAGGAGCGCGAGGCGATCGCGCAGCTCGCACAGGAGCACGACCTGTGGGTGCTGTCGGACGAGGCGTACTTCGAGACGCGCTACTGCGGAGAGTCGCACTCGATCTCCTCGATCGACGGCATGAAGGACCGCACGGTCATCCTCTACACCTTGTCCAAGAAGTTCGCGATGACCGGCTGGCGCCTGGGCGCCGGCATCGCGCCGGTCGAGGTGGCCAAGGTCTTCTCGACCATGAACACCAACAACGAGTCGTGCACCACGCACTTCGTGCAGTACGCCGGCATCGCCGCCCTCACCGGCGACCAGCAGCCCGTCGCCGACATGCTCGACGTGCTGCGCGGTCGCCGCGACGCGGCGTGCGCGATGATCAACCAGATCGCCGGCGTGGACGTGGCGACCCCGGAGTCGACCTTCTACCTCTTCCCGGACGTGACGGAGGCGGTGCGCCGGGTGGGTGCGACGGATGTCGACGACTTCGCGACGCAGGCGCTGCACGCGACGGGCGTGTCCTTCTGCACGCGCAACCACTTCGGTCGCCGCCAGCCGGGCGAGGACCGCGACTACATCCGCTTCGCCTACTCCGGCATCGACGAGGACCGCATCCGCGAGGGCCTCGGCAAGCTCAAGGACTGGATCGAGAGCGCGTGAGCAAGGTCGTCATCACCAACAAGATCCCGCAGTCCGCCGTCGGCGCCCTGCGCGCCGAGCACGACGTCGTCTCCTACCACGACGCCGACGACGGCGGACACGGCCTCCGGCCTCATGCTGGTGGTCACGCGCCGCTTCGGTGAGGGCGAGCGGGTCATCCGGTCCCGCACGTGGCCGAGGAGCTCGGTGCGCGCAAGGTCGAGCTGGACGAGCTGCTGTCGAGCTCGGACGTGGTCTCGTTGCACTGCCCGCTGACGGACTCGACCCACCACCTCATCGACGCGGACGCGCTCGAGCGGATGAAGACGTCCGCCTACCTCGTCAACTCGTCGCGTGGACCGATCGTCGACGAGGCCGCCCTGGCGGCAGCCCTCGAGGCGGGCGAGATCGCGGGCGCCGGCCTCGACGTCCTCGAGGCGGAGTCGACGGTCCACGAGGGCCTGCTCGACCGCGACGACGTGGTGCTGCTCCCCCACCTGGGCTCGGCGACGGTCGAGACGCGCACGGCGATGGCCGAGCTCGCGGCGCAGAACGTCCTCGACGTCCTGGCCGGCAAGCCTCCGGTCACCCCGGTCACCAAGGTCTGACCCCGGGCGCACAAAGCCCCCAGCGCACAGAGCGCACAGCCAGGTCGGGCGGCAGCGTCAGAGACGCCCGTCCGCCAGGTCGCGGGCCACCGCAGCGGCCAGCTCCTCCAGCAGGGGTCCCGCCGCGCTCATGCACCGCGCGAGGTCCGGCTCGATGTCGGTGAGGGCATAGACGCGGCGGACGCCCGCCGCCTCCGCCTGGCCCCCGGCGAGCAGCGAGCGCCCGCAGACCGCCACGACCGGCACGCCCGCGCGGGCCGCCGCCTCGGCGACCCCGACCGGCGTCTTGCCCATCAGCGACTGCTCGTCCAGCGAACCCTCACCGGTGATGACGAGGTCCGCGCCGTCGACCTGCTCGGCGAAGCCCACGAGGTCGAGGACCAGCTCGACACCAGGCCGCATCTCGGCGTCGAGGACCTGCAAGGCGGCGTACCCGACGCCGCCGGCCGCGCCGGCCCCCGGCTCGTCGCGGGTGTCCCGGCCGGTCGCCTCCGCGAGCAGGTCGGCCAGCCGCTCCAGGCCGGCGTCGACCTGGGGACGGAGCTGCTCGGTGACCCCCTTCTGCGGACCGAAGACGGCGGCCGTGCCCCGGTCGCCCAGCAGCGGGTTGTTGACGTCGCACGCCACGACGACGCGGGCGCCGGCCAGGGCCGGGTGCAGGCCGGACAGGTCGACGCGGTCGAGGGTGGCGAGTCCGCCTGCGCCGTCGGGGATCTCGTGGCCCGAGGCGTCGAGGAAGCGTGCGCCGAGGGCGGAGAGCATCCCCGTGCCGCCGTCGGTGCTGGCCGATCCCCCGATCCCGAGGACGATCTCGGCGCAGCCCTCGTCCAGGGCCGCCCGCACCGCCTCACCGACCCCGCGGCTCGTCGAGGTGAGCGGCTCGAGGCGACGGTCGGGCAGGTGCACGATGCCGCAGGTCTCGGCGAGCTCGACGACGGCGGTGGCCCCCAGCACGGCATACCGGGCCTGGAGCGGTCGACCCGTCGGCCCCGACGTGGTGGTGGTGCGCGCCTCGTAGCCGGCGCCGAGGGCCGCCTCGATGGTGCCGTCCCCGCCGTCGGCCACGAGGAGGCTGCGCACGGTGGCGTCGGGCAGGGCCCGCCGGACCCCCACGGCCACCCGCTGCGCGACCTCCGTGGCGACCAACGACCCCTTGAACTTGTCGCAGGCGACCAGGACCACGGGATCAGGCACGGTCATGGCGGGAGCTCCTCGGCGAGGTCCTGGTCGGGATCCTCACGGTAGCACCGGCCGGATTTCACGCTCGGTGCGCGTCGGACCATGGCGGGGGCGGTCGCGCTTTGTCATGATGCGTGCGCCGAGGAAGTACGCCGAGGAAGTACGCGGCCGAGGGTCGGAGACGGAGGTGAGGCCGGTGCCCACCGAGCCTTGCCTGCCCCTGCCGGGGGGCGTGCCGGCCATCGATCACGGCGCCATGGTCGAGCGTGCCTGGCACGCGCGCCACCGGGACCAGGAGACCGCGTCGGCCCTCGCCGACCAGGCCGCCCGCCACGCGGTCTCCGTCGACGACCACCTGCTCGAGGCCCGGGCGCGGGTCGTGCAGGCGGCCTGCTGCTTCGGGGTCCAGGACTACGAGCAGGCCCTCACCCTCGCCAACGAGGGGCTCGTGACGCTCACCTCCTTGGAGGACGTCTGGCTCGGCCGGCTCCAGCTGGTGCTGGGCAACGTCAGCGCCGAGATCGGCGAGCCCGCCCACGCGGTCGGCTTCTTCAACCAGGCGGTCAGCATCGCGCGGCAGGCCGGGGACGTGCAGCTCGTCGCCCAGTGCCTGCTCAACGCAGCCCTCGACCGGGTCGACGTGATCGACCCGGTGCGGGACTTCCGGCGCGCCCTGGCGATCTTCGAGAGCATCGACGACGCGGAGGGGCAGGCCTACGCCCACCTCGACATCGCGCACGCCCTGGTGGACCAGCAGCGCCTGCTGGAGGCCACCGTCGAGGCGCGACGGGCGCAGCACCACGCTGCCCGCGCCCACACCAACGACGTCGTGGCCCACGCCGTGGCCCTCGAGGCCTACGGATCGGCCCACCTCGGGCATCCCCTGCACGCCGAGGCGCTCCTGGCCGACGCCCTGCACCGGATCGAGACGGCCCGTCAGCCCGTGCGGATCGACGTGACGATCGAGGTCGCGCGGGCGTGGACGGCGCTGGGGCGGCCCGACGAGGCGGTGCACCTGCTCGAGCCGCTCCTGACGGGTGCCGCTCTGACGGACCGCCAGACGCTGGCCCTCACCGACATCCTGTCCGAGGCCTATGCCGCCCGCCGTGACCACGAGTCGGCCTACTGGACGCTCCGGTCGCACCTGGAGCTCAAGGATGCCCACGAGGACGACATGGCCCGCCGCCGCGCCTCGGCCCTGGTCGTCCTGCACCGGGTGCAGATGGTCGAGCGGGACGCGGCGCGTGCGCGGGAGCGGCAGCAGCGCCTCGAGGCGGAGTTCAGCGAGCTCAAGTCCGAGCACCGGATGGTGCAGGAGATCTCGATCCGTGACGACCTCACCGGCCTGCACAACCGCCGGCTGCTCAACGACCGGTTGCGCGTCGACGTGCGGGCCGCGGACCCCGAGCACCCGGTCAGCCTGATCCTGCTCGACCTCGACCACTTCAAGCGGATCAACGACACCTACGGCCACGTGGTCGGCGACCAGGTGCTCCACGCCCTCGGCCGGATGCTGCAGACGGAGGTGCGGGTCTCCGACGTGGCGGCACGCTACGGCGGCGAGGAGCTGGCGGTGCTGCAGCCGGGCACGGACCTCGACGCGGCCACGGTCCTGGCGGAGCGCCTGCGCTCCCGGATCGCGTCGGTGGACTGGCTGCAGCTCGTGGGGATCCCCCTGCACCTGACGGTGAGCGCCGGCGTCGCCAGCACCTCCGGCGGGGAGACACCGCGGGACCTGCTGCGTCGGGCGGATCGAGCGATGTATGCCGCCAAGGCCGCCGGCCGGGACCGGGTCATGACCGCCGCCGAGACGACCTGAGGGCCCCGCTAAGCCCCACCCCGCTGATGCCGCGCCGCAGCCCGTGCGGCAGGATTGCAGACGTGGACACACAGCAGCGACAGATCGGCGTGACGGAGCTGGCCCTGAGGGACGCGCACCAGAGTCTGATGGCGACCCGCATGGCCCTGGAGGACATGGTTGGTGCCTGCGAGGACATCGACCAGGCGGGCTACTGGTCCGTGGAGTGCTGGGGCGGCGCGACCTTCGACGCGTGCATCCGGTTCCTCAACGAGGACCCGTGGGAGCGGCTGCGGACCTTCCGCAAGCTCCTGCCCAGCTCCCGCCTGCAGATGCTCCTGCGGGGGCAGAACCTGCTCGGCTACCGGCACTACGGCGACGACGTCGTGGACCACTTCGTGGAGAAGGCCGCCGAGAACGGCATGGACGTCTTCCGCACGTTCGACGCCCTCAACGACACCCGCAACGTCGAGCGCGCCATCGCCGCGGTCAAGAAGGCCGGCAAGCACGCCCAGGGCACCATCTGCTACACCACGAGCCCGCTGCACGACGTCGACGTCTACCTCCAGCAGGCGCGCGAGCTGCGCGACGTCGGCGTCGACTCCATCGCGATCAAGGACATGGCGGCGCTGCTCAAGCCGCAGCCGGCCTTCGACCTGGTCCGGGCGATCAAGGCCGAGATGCCGGACATGCAGGTCAACGTCCACTGCCACGCGACCACCGGCGTGACGCTGGTGTCCCTGATGAAGGCCATCGAGGGTGGCGCGGACGTCGTCGACACCGCGATCTCCTCGCTGTCTCTCGGCCCGGGCCACAACCCGACCGAGTCGCTGCAGGAGATGCTCGAGGGCACCGGCTTCATCGCCGACCTGGACAAGGTGCGGCTCGGCCGGATCAAGGACCACTTCGCCGAGATCCGGCCCCGCTACACGCAGTTCATGTCGTCGTTCAACGTCGAGACCGACATCTTCGACAGCCAGATCCCGGGCGGCATGATCTCCAACATGGAGTCCCAGCTCAAGCAGCAGGGAGCGGGCGACAAGCTCAAGGAGGTGCTCGAGGAGGTGCCGCGCGTGCGCAAGGACGCCGGCTACCCGCCCCTGGTCACCCCGTCCAGCCAGATCGTCGGCACGCAGGCCGTCTTCAACGTGCTGATGGGCCGCTACAAGGTGCTCACCGCGGAGTTCGCGGACCTGATGCTCGGCTACTACGGCTCGGTCATGGGCGAGCTCGACCAGGAGGTCGTGGACAAGGCCAGGCAGCAGACCGGCAAGGAGCCGATCGACGTGCGGCCAGCCGACCTCATCGAGGACGAGTGGGACTCGCTGCACGACGAGGCCGCCCAGCTCGACGGTTTCGACGGCTCCGACGAGGACGTCCTCACCTACGCGATGTTCCCCAAGGTGGCGCCCGGCTTCTTCGGCACCCGCGCCGCGGGACCCAAGAACGTCGGCAAGGACCCGGCCGAGCTGGAGGCCGAGAAGGCCGCCGCCGCGATGGGTGACAGCAAGACCGGCCCGGTCCGCGGCCCGATCACGTACGAGATCACCATCGACGGCAAGAAGCACTCCGTCGCCGTGAAGCCGGCCTGACGGCAGGAGAAGGAACCTCACCATGAGCAAGGCACCCCAGACACCCAGGACGATGGCCGACCGCATCGCAGAGCTCCGCGAGCGCCGCGCGGCGGTCGAGGCCGGCGGCGGCGAGAAGCGCCACGCCAAGCAGCACGAGGCCGGCAAGAAGACCGCCCGCGAGCGCGTCGCCGACCTGGTCGACCCCGGCTCCTTCGAGGAGATGGGTCTGTTCGCCGAGCACCGCACCACGCTCTTCGGGATGGACAAGGCCGTCATGCCGGCGGACGGCGTGGTGACCGGCACCGGCACGGTCTTCGGCCGCCCGGTGCACGTCGCCAGCCAGGACTTCAGCGTCGCTGGCGGCTCCGCGGGCGAGATGCACTCCACCAAGGTCGCCAAGACCCTGCACGCGGCCCTCGAGAACGGCACGCCGTTCGTCTTCATCAACGACTCGGGCGGCGCCCGCGTCCAGGAGGGCATCGACTCGCTGTCCGGCTACGGCAAGGTCTTCTTCCAGAACGTCGCGCTGTCCGGTGTCGTCCCGCAGGTCTCGATCATCGCCGGGCCGTGCGCCGGCGGGGCGGCATACTCTCCCGCCCTCACGGACTTCATCATCCAGACCAAGAGCTCCCGGATGTTCATCACCGGCCCCGACGTGATCAAGCAGGTCACCGGCGAGCAGGTCACGGCCGAGGAGCTGGGCGGTCCGGCGGCGCACATGGCGCGCTCCGGCGTCACCCACTTCATGGCCGAGGACGACGAGCAGGCGGTGCTGATCGCGCAGAAGCTCCTGAGCTTCCTGCCGAGCAACAACACCGAGGAGCCGCCGCTGGTCGACGGGTTCGAGGACGTCGAGCCCGACGAGGCGCTCACCACCGTCATCCCCGAGGACCCCAAGAAGGGGTATGACGTCCGCGACGTCATCGGCTCCATCGTGGACGGCGCCGACTTCCTCGAGGTGCACGCGGGCTTTGCGCCCAACATCGTCGTGGGCTTCGCCCGGATCACCGGGCGCACGGTCGGCATCATCGCCAACCAGCCCAGCGTGATGAGCGGTGTCCTGGACATCGACTCCTCCGACAAGGGCGCGCGGTTCGTGCGCTTCTGCAACGCCTTCAACATCCCGCTGGTCACCCTGGTCGACGTGCCGGGCTTCCTGCCCGGCGTCCAGCAGGAGTACGGCGGCATCATCCGCCACGGCGCCAAGATGCTCTTCGCCTACTCCTCCGCGACGGTCCCCAAGATCACCGTGGTGCTGCGCAAGGCGTATGGCGGCGCCTACCTCGCGATGTGCTCCAAGGACCTGGGCGCGGACCGCGTGTTCGCCTGGCCCACGGCCGAGATCGCGGTCATGGGTGCCGAGGGCGCCGCAGGCGTGGTCTTCCGCAAGGAGATCGCGGACGCGGAGGACCCCGACGCCAAGCGGGCCGAGCTGGTCCAGCTCTACCGCGACGCGTTCTCGACGCCGTACGTCTCCGCCGCCCGCGGCCTCGTCGACGACATCATCGAGCCGGCGGACACGCGTCGTCACATCGCGCGCTCGCTGGAGATGCTCGCCGGCAAGCGCGACATGCGCCCGGCCAAGAAGCACGGCCTGATCCCGCTCTGATCGACCGACTGTCACGGAAGGACACATCATGAGCGAACCCACCGTCGCCGAGCTGCAGGCTCTGGTCGCCGACCTCACCGCTCGTCTCGAGGCGTTGGAGGCCAAGGTCTCCGCCCGGGACGACGAGGTCACGCCCGAGGTGCTCCTCGCGATCTCGGCGGCCGTCGCGGCCTACCTGGGCAAGCGCGCCACCGTCAAGCAGGTCCACCTGCGTCGCGGCTCGGCGTGGGCGTCCCAGGGCCGCGCCGACATCCACCACTCGCACTCGATCCAGCACGGCGTGCGCTGACCGCCGACGCAACCGAAGGACTGACATGAAGCTGAAGGTGACCGTCAACGGATCGGTCTACGACGTCGACGTCGAGGTGGAGGAGGAGCCCCGCCCGAGCCTGGGCGCCGTCCTCGTGGGCAGCATGTCCGCCCACGGCGTGGCCCCCAGCAGCGCGAAGGCCCCGGCCAGCGCGTCCAACGCCCTCACCGCCAACATCGCGGGCACCGTCGTCAAGGTGCTCGTCGAGGCGGGGCAGGAGGTCAAGGAGGGCGAGACCCTGCTCGTCCTGGAGGCCATGAAGATGGAGACCGAGGTCACGGCCCCCAAGGACGGCCGGATCGCCGCTGTCGACGTGGCCGTGGGCGACGCCGTCCAGGGCGGCCAGGTGCTCGTGGAGTGGGAGGACTGACCTCCTGCGTCGCCTGGTCGACCGCCGACGATCCCCACGGACAGCACGGTCCTCGACGCCCACCTGGGGGGCCAGCTGGCGCTCGACGCCTGCACCGCCGTCGTCCCCTGAGTCCCACCGAACGGGGCGGGGCACGAGGCGGTGGCCAGTGTCTCGGCATACGCGCCCATGCCCCGGGAGTGGCTATGGTCTGACCTATGAGCGACATCGCGGCGACCCTGCTCGCGTGCCTCCCGGCGGACGATGTGATCACCGACCCTGACGCGATGGTCGCCTACGCCCGCGACCAGGCCGAGTGGGGCGCGTGGGGTGCTCCGTCCGCCGTGGTGCGCGCCCGGTCGACGGACGAGGTGCAGGCGACCGTGCGCGCCTGCCTGCAGCACGGCACCCCGATCGTCGCGCGCGGCGCCGGCACCGGGCTCTCGGGCGTCGCCAACGCCGAGGCGGGCTGGGTCGTGCTCAGCCTGGAGCGGATGGACCAGGTCCTGGAGGTCAACACGCTGGACCGGCTCGCCGTGGTCCAGCCCGGCGTCATCAACGACCAGCTGCGCGCCGCCGCGGCCGAGCACGGCCTGTGGTACCCGCCGGACCCGGGCAGCGCCCCCTGGTCCACCATCGGCGGCAATGTCGCGACCAACGCCGGCGGCATGTGCTGCGTCAAGTACGGCGTGACCAGGGACTACGTCCTGGCCCTGGAGGTCGTGACGGGCACCGGTGAGGTCGTGCGCGTGGGGCGGCGCACCGCCAAGGGGGTCGTGGGCTACGACCTCGTCGGGCTGCTGACCGGGTCGGAGGGCACGCTCGGCATCATCACCGAGGTCACCGTGCGGCTGCGGCCGGCCCGGGAGCCGGAGCGGACGGTCGCGGGGTTCTTCCCCGACCTGCTGTCGGCGGGACGCGCGGTCACCGCCGCGGCGGAGGCCGGGCTGACGCCGTCGTTGCTGGAGCTCATGGACCGCACCCTGCTGCAGGCCGTCGACGACTGGAAGCACATGGGGCTGACGACCGAGGCGGACACCATGCTGCTCGGCCGCATCGACACCCCCGGCGAGCGCGGCGACGCGGAGGCGGAGACGATGGCCGAGGTGTTCCGGGTCGCCGGGGCGGTCGACGCCGCCGTGGCCGAGGACGCCGAGGAGGGGGAGCTGCTCTTCGCCGCGCGCCGGCTCGCCTACCCCGCCGCCGAGCGGCTCGGCACGATCCTCACCGAGGACGTGTGCGTGCCCAAGGACCAGGTCGTGCCGATGCTGGAGCGCATCCAGGAGATCGGCCGCCGCCACGGCACCACGATCGCCAACGCCGCCCACGCCGGCGACGGCAACCTGCACCCGCTGCTCGTGACCGAGCCCGGCAACACCGAGCAGCTCGACCGGGCGCACCGGGCGTTCGGCGAGATCATCGCGGCCTGCCTCGAGCTCGGCGGCACCATCTCCGGCGAGCACGGCGTGGGCACCCTGAAGCGGGACGGGCTGCACGCCGAGCTCGGCTAGCCGGTCGTGGACCTGCACCGGGCGATCAAGGCGGCGCTCGACCCGCACGGAATCATGAATCCCGGCAAGGTCTTTCGCCCCTGAAAGCCTGACCGAGGCAGCGCTCGGACGAGCCGTGGGGTGACGGTTCAGGCCTCGTCGAAGACCTGCAGCAGCGCCTCCCAGTGCCGTGCGGTGGCGCGCTCGTCATACGCAGGCAGGTCACTCATCGTGAACCCGTGCCTGGCGCCGGCATAGATCTCGCCCTCGTAGTCGCAGTCGGCCTCCTCGGCGGCCAGCCGCAGGCGCTCGATCTGCGCGCTCGTCATGCCGGGGTCCTCGTCGGCGAACCCGAAGTAGATCCGCGCCTCCACGTCGGGCAGGACGTGGTGCGGGCTGTCGGGGCCGTCGGTCACGAGGCGTCCGGCGTGGAAGCCGCAGATCGCCGCCACGTCGTCGGGGCACTGCGCCGCCAGCCGCAGCGCCAGGCCTCCCCCCATGCAGTAGCCCACGACGCGCACGTCGTCGTCGGCCACGTCGTCGCGCGCCCGACAGTGCTCGAGGTAGGCCGGGCCGTCGGCCCGCCACCGGTCAGGGGTCAGGCTCGCCAGCAACCCGGTGATGGCCGTATGCCGCTCCTCACCCCGCTCGGCGGCCAGCAGCGAGGGGTCGAGCAACGGCTGCCGCCCCGTGCGGTAGTAGACGTTGGGGGCGAGCACGACATAGCCGTCGTCCGCCAGGCGTTCGGCCATCTCGCGCAGGCGCGGCCGCAGCCCGATGGCGTCCATGATCATCAGCACCGGCGGGTGCGGTCCCTCCCCGGCCGGGCGGGCGAGGTACGCGTCGCACACCCCGTCGGGCATCGGCAGGTCCAGCTCCTCGAACACGGCCATGGTGACAGCCTGTCACGAGCACACCCCGGCAGCACCTCGGCGGGCTAGCTGGCGTCCGCCTCGAGCGCGGTGACCGCCTCGTGCATGGTCAGCACCCGCTTTGCTGACTCGACGTGGAGGTTCTCGATCATCTTGCCGTTGTAGGTGACGACGCCCGAGCCCTTGCCGTCCTCCCACGCCTGCAGGATGCCGCGGGCTTCCTCGACGGCCTGCTCTGACGGGGCGAAGGCCTCGTTGGCGCCCGCGACCTGCCCGGGGTGGACCAGGGTCTTGCCGTCGAAGCCCAGCTGCCGACCCTGGGTGCACTCCGCCAGGAAGCCCTCGGTGTCCTTCACGTCGTTGTAGACGCCGTCCAGGATCACCTTGCCCGCGGCGCGGGCGCCGAGCAGCGCGAGCCCGAGCCCGGCCAGCAGCGGCTGACGGCCGGGCACGTGCTCGGCATACAGCTCCTTGACCAGGTCGTTGGTGCCCATGACGAGCACGCTGAGCCGCTCGGACGCCGAGGCGATCTCCTCGACGCGCAGCATCGCGCCCGGGGTCTCGACCATGGCCCACAGCGTGGTCCGCGCGGGGGCCCCGGCGGCCTCCATGGCGCCCACGAGCGAGCGCACCTCGTCCGCCGATCCGACCTTGGGCACGACGATCGCGTCGGGCCCGGCCGCGGCGACGGCGCGCAGGTCGTCGTCGTGCCACGGCGTGCCGATGCCGTTGATGCGGATGGTGAGCTCGCGACGGCCGTACTCCCCCGACCGCGCCGCGTCGCACGCGGCCTCGCGCGCGGCCTCCTTGGCGTCGGGCGCTACGGCGTCCTCGAGGTCCAGGATCAGCGCGTCGCACGGCAGGGTCTTGGCCTTGTCCAGCGCGCGGGCATTGGAGGAGGGCATGTAGAGAACCGACCGGCGGGGGCGGAAGGCGTTGTCAGCCACGATGATTCACTTCTCCTGCGCATCGGGCGCGTCGATGGCGGTGGAGGCGGCGCGGGCCTCGGCATACGCGCTCCTGAGGTCGGGGTCGATCGCGGCGAGCTGCTCGGCGAGCTCGACCATGACCAGGCACTGCTTGAGCGAGGCGTCGTCCTCCATCTTGCCGTCGACCATGACGGCGCCGGTGCCGTCGCCCATCGCCTCCTTGACCTGGTAGGCGTGGGCGATGTCCTCGACGGACGGGCTGAAGACGCGCTTGGCGATCTCGATCTGCTTGGGGTGCAGGGTCCAGGTGCCGACGCAGCCGAGCAGGAAGGCGTTGCGGAACTGGTCCTCGCAGGCCACGACGTCGGTGATGTCCCCGAACGGCCCGTAGTAGGCGTAGATCCCGTGCATCGCGCAGGCGTCGACCATGCGGGCGATCGTGTAGTGCCACAGGTCCTGCTGGTAGGTGCTGCGGTCGGCGTCGATCTGGGAGGTGCCGTCGGCGCCGCGCGGCGGGTCCTGGCGCACGAGGTAGCCCGGGTGGCCGCCGCCGACGCGCGTCGTCTTCATCCGGCGGTCCGCGGCGAGGTCGGCCGGGCCGAGCGAGATGCCCTGCATGCGCGGGGAGGCGCCGCAGATCTCCTCGACGTTGGCCATGCCGCGCGCGGTCTCGAGGATCGCGTGGACGAGGATCGGTCGCTGCAGCCCGGCCTTGGCCTCGAGCTGGGCCAGGAGGCGGTCGACGTAGTGGATGTCCTCGGCGCCCTGCACCTTGGGGACCATGACCACGTCGAGCTTGTCACCGATCTCGGCGACGAGGGTGGTGACGTCGTCGAGGAACCACGGCGAGTCCAGCGCGTTGAGCCGTGTCCAGAGCTGGGTCGGCCCGAAGTCGGTCGCCCTGCCGATGTCGACGAGCCCCTGCCGCGCAGCCTCCTTGTTGTCCGCCTTGACGGCGTCCTCGAGGTTGCCGAGCAGGACGTCGACCTGGCCCGCCATCGCCGGGATCTTGGCCGCCATCTTGGCGTTGCTCGGGTCGAAGAAGTGGATCGCCCGCGACGGTCGGGCCGGGATCTCCCGCAGGGGGGCCGGGGCACCCACGGCGAGGGGGGTGAAGAAGTCCTTGGCGTTGCGCATGACGCGGACGCTAGCAGCGAGGGCGGACAGACCGGTATGACGGACGCCACTGCCTGGCCCCGCCCGACCGCCCGCGCCCGCCCGACCGCCCGTGCGCCCGTGAGCCCCGGCCGAGGGCTTGTCGGTGCCACCGCCTATCCTGTGGACTGCCATCGACCGGGGAGGCTCCACCCATGTCCAGCGAGTCCACGCGCAGCCGCGAGGTCACGGTGCTCGCCGTGCTGCTCGCGGTGGCCGTCGTCATCATCGGGATGCTCCTGATGCGTCCGTCCGCGACGACACCCGCACCGTCGTCCGGTGCGCCCTCGGCCGCGGCCAGCACCCGCGGCACGGTCAAGGACACCGCCCGCCGGCTGCCGGGCGACCCGATGGCGCTCGGCCGGGTCGACGCGCCGGTCGTGATGGTGGAGTACGCCGACTACGCCTGCCCCTTCTGCGCGACGTTCGCGCTCGAGACCCAGCCCGCGCTGGTCAAGAAGTACGTCGACGCCGGAGTCCTGCGCATCGAGTGGCACGACCTCGTGATCTTTGGCGAGAAGTCCCAGCGGGCCGCGCAGGCCGCCCGGGCGGCGGGCGCGCAGGGGAAGTTCTGGGAGTTCCACCACGCGCTGTTCGCCGCCTCCCCCGGCTCCGGGCACCCCGACCTCACCGACGACAGGCTCGTCGGCTTCGCCACGGCCGCGGGGGTGCGCGACCTCCCGGCCTTCCACAAGGCCATGACGTCCTCCGCCGTCGAGGAGGCCGTCGGGCGCGAGACCCAGGTCGCCCGGCAGCTGGGCGCCACGAGCACGCCGGTCTTCGTGATCAACGGCACCCCGGTGGTGGGCGCACAGCCGGCCGAGGTGTTCACACAGGTCATCGACCGGGCCGCGGCCGCCGCGACGCAGGGCTGAGCCGCGCCGGTGACGGACGTCGGCCTGCTGGGCGCCCTGCTCGGAGGGCTCCTCTCGCTGGTCAGCCCGTGCTCAGCGTTGCTGCTGCCGTCGTTCTTCGCCCTTGCCTTCGAGCGCCCGCTGGTGCTGCTGCGCCGCGTGGCCGTGTTCTACCTCGGGCTGGTGCTCGTCCTCGCGCCCCTCGGGGCGGGCGTCGGCGCGGTGGGCAGCCTGCTCACCGTCCACCGCACGACCGCGACCCGGGTGGGTGGCCTGGTCGTCATCGCCCTCGGGCTGCTCATGGCCCTGGGCGGCGGCTTCGAGCTCGGGGCGGCCCAGCGCGCCAAGGGCCGCCTCCACCTCGGGCCGGCCTCCTCCGCCGTGTCGGTCGTGGCGCTCGGCGCGCTCTACGGCCTGTCGGGATTCTGCTCGGGGCCGTTGCTCGGGTCGATCCTCACCCTGTCGATGACGGGCGGTTCCCCGGCATACGGCGCCGCGCTCATGACCACCTATGCCGCCGGTATGACGATCCCCCTGGCCGTCCTCGCGCTGCTGTGGGACCGGGCGGGGCTGCGTGACCGGCGCTGGCTGCGGGGCCGCCCGGTCGCGCTCGGGCCGGTGCGCACGCACACGACGAGCCTGCTCGCCGGCGGCGTCTTCGTGCTGATCGGCCTGACCTTCGTGCTCAGCGACGGCACGACCCTGCTGCCGGCCCTCACGGACAGCGGCACGCAGCTGGCCTGGCAGTCGAGCGTGCAGGCCTGGCAGGAGCGGGTCACGGACCTGCACGTGCTGCTCGCCGTCGCGCTCGTCGCGCTGGTCGTGCTGGCGGTGCGGCTCGTGCTCAGCTCGCGCAGGGCCGCGAGACGGTCGGGATGACCTTGGGCGGCTCCGGGGGGACGGGCGGGACCTGGTCCTTCGGGGTGAGGCCCTTCCACTTCATGCCGAGCAGCAGGTCGACCGTGGCGTCCGCGCGGTCGTCCCGCAGCAGGGTGCTGCCGGGCACGTGCTGCTGCACGAGCTTGGCGTTCAGGTCGCCGTTCTCGCCGTAGCGGATGACCGCGACCTCGGTGACCCACGACTTCTGCGGGTCGGCGGAGACGCCGCCCTGCTTGAAGCCGCGCGCGACCATCTCGCTCATGGTGTTGGTGGCGAGATTCTCGTAGTAGGTCGTGTTGTAGACGTTGAGGGTGAACTGCCCGGGACGGGCCGGCGGACGCGGGGGGCGGGGCGCGAGACCCGTGAACTCCGTGCCGACCACGACGTCCACGGAGGTGTCGAAGCGCTCCGTCAGCTCGACCATGCGAGCCCCGGGGACCTGCTGCTGGACGAGCAGGGCCTGGTCGTACCCCCTGCGGCCGTAACGGATCTCCCCCGCCGGGGTGACCGCCCGCAGCTCGGTGTCGTTGCCCAGCCGACCGGCCCTGAACCCACGCTTGGCCAGCTCGACGTGGACGGGGCCGGCGACGCCCGACCGGCCGGAGGCGTTGAGGACGTTGATGACGAAGGACGCGCGCGCGGGCGCGGGGACCACGGTGGGCTGGCAGGCGACCTTCTGCGGGCCGTCCAGCCACCCCATGCCGGCGGCGCTGCCCACGCCGGCGGTGGCGATCAGCACGGCGGGGAAGGTCACGAAGGCCGTGACGCGACGGCGACGACGGCGACGCATCCGCTCTGCATCGGTCAGCTGGTGCATGCCGTTGACCCCCCGGAGTCTCTCGGGACCGGCCCGGCGGCGCGTGCGCGGAACGGTCGGTGGTGCCACAGTGGCGGGTGTGACGAGACGATTGTCCTGCGCTCCGGCGGCCACGGGAGGGCCTTGCTGACGGCGTGACCATTCCGTGTCCAACTCGTCATCGTCTGTCAATCAAAGGGGAACTTTGGTGGTTGTGGCTCCGCCCTTCGGCAGATCACTCCTGCCCGGCCAGCGCAGCGTCGTCTGGCTCCACGACGTCGTCGAGGACACCCGCAGCGTCCTGCTCGAGAGCGACGAGCTCGTCCTCGAGGCACCGAGCTTCGCCCCGGACGGGCGGCACCTGGTCCTCAACGCGGCCGGCCGTCTGCGCACGCTGCCGCTGACCCGCTCGCTCCACGCCGCGGGACCGCTCACCGAGGTCGACACCGGCTCGATACACGACGCCAACAACGACCACCTCGTCTCTCCCGACGGACGCCACCACCTGCTCACGGCGGACGGTCACGTCTATCGCGTGCCCTGGCAGGGCGGCGAGCCGCGACGCCTCACGCCAGAGTCTGGCGAGGAGCCGCTTCGCTACTACCTGCACGGCCAGAGCCGGGACGGCCGCGTGCTCGCGCTGACGGTGCTGAGCGGCCGGCTGGGCAGCGGAGACGTCATACGGACCAATGTCGGGCTGCTGGACCTGGACCGAGGCGAGCTGACCCGGCTCACCGACACCACCGCCTGCGACGGCGTCGAGCTCGGGCCGGGCGGGCCCGGCGAGGGGCACGACGACCGGGTGTGGTTCAACAGCGAGCTGCGAGCGACCCGACCCGGCCACTCCCAGGTGTACCGCATGCGCCCCGACGGGAGCGACCTCGAGCAGATCACGTACGACGAGCGGGTCAGCTGGTTCCCGCACCCCTCGCCGGACGGGAGGTGGCTCGCCTACCTCGCCTACGAGCCCGGGGTCGAGCAGCACCCGCCCAACCTGCCCGCGCAGATGCGGCTCCTCGACCTGGCCGACCACCGCGTGGGCACACCCGCCCTGCCGGTCCGGGTGCTCGCCGACATCTTCGGCGGGCAGGGCGCCACCAACGTCAACGGCTGGGCGCCGGACTCGCGGCACCTGGCGTATGTCGACCACCCCCGTGGGTAAGGGGACCCCATGACCGATGACAAGAAGATCACCGTCCAGCGGACCATCGACGCGTCGGCCAAGGACCTCTTCGACGTCCTGACGCTGCCGTCTCGCCACGCCGAGATCGACGGCTCCGGCTTCGTGCGCAGCGACTCCAAGGCCGACCGCATCACCGCCAACGGCCAGGTGTTCACGATGAACATGCACGGCGACCACATGGGCGGCGACTACCAGACCGACAACCACGTCACGGGCTACGTCGACAACAAGCTCGTGGCCTGGCAGACCGCCCCCGCCGGCACCGAGCCCAAGGGCTGGGAGTGGGTGTGGGAGCTCGAGCCGCAGGGCCAGGACAGCACCCTCGTGACCCTGACCTACGACTGGAGCAAGGTCACGGACACGCAGCTCCTGCAAAAGATCCACTTCCCGCTCGTCCCGCAGCACGACCTCGAGGAGTCCCTCGAGAAGCTCGCGGGCGCCGTCGCCGGCAGCTGAGGCGGCGGGCCGAGCGCGTCCACCCGGGTGGTCAGCCCTCGCGGCTGACCACCCGGGTGATCCGGAGGGGCTTGCCCTGCATGCAGGTCGTCGCGACACCCTTGGCCTCGTGCCCCTCGACGGTCACCCGGTCGCCGACCGCGAGCCCGCCGCCCATGGGCTGGTAGGTCTCGCCGGTGCCCTGGTCGGTCAGGACCAGACAGCGGGGCTCGACGCCCTCGGTCACCACGCCGGTGACCCTGAGCGTCGGGGTGGGCTTGCCGTGGTCCGAGACGTCGGTCGTGGGGACGAGGGGCGAGGTCATGGTGCCTCCCGGGCTGGTGGGGGTGCTGGTGCTGGTCGTGCTGGACGGGCTGGTCGTGCTGGTGGGGGTGCTTGTCGCCGGGGGCGAGGCCGTGCCGGAGCCGCAGGCGGTGAGGACGAGCAAGAGGATCGCCGTGCCGACGGCGGCAGCGGCAGGGCGGGTGGGCGTCGTCATACCTCGTATGACGCCCCGCCGCAGACGGGCGTTCCGGCACGGCGCTCCGACGGGGGTCACGCGGTGGGACCGTCGTTGGCCTCGTCGCCGGGCTGCTCGCCCCCCGCCGGGTCACCCTCCCAGGTCAGGCAGGTCCAGCCGAGGTCAGGCCCGCCCTCGAGCACGATGATGCCGGTGTTGCTGATGAGCCGGTCGGCGAGGAACTCCCCTGTCAGGTTGGCGCACCGCATCGCGGTCCAGAGCCGCAGCACGGCGCCGTGGCTGACCACGACGGGGCACTCGGCGCCGGAGTCCGCCACCTCCTTCACCGCCGCGTCGAACCTGCCGAGGACCTCGTGGCCCGACTCCGCGCCCGGCATCGCGGCGTCGAGGTCGCCCCGTGCCCAGGCATAGAGCACCTCGAGGTAGGTGCGCACCGCCTCGCGGTCCCCCCGCATCTCGATGTCACCCGCGGCGATCTCGCGCAGGTCGTCCAGCTGGATCGGCGTGAGGCCGCGAGCGGCCGCGAGCGGCGCAGCGGTCTGATGGGTGCGCATCAGGCTGGAGACGTAGATCGCGTCCACGGGCTCGTGCGCGAGCGCCGGGACCACGGCCTGCGCCTGCTCGCGACCCCGGTCGGTGAGGTCCGCCCCGGGACGCGCGGTGTCCAGCAGGCCCGCGACGTTGGACGTGGTCTGGCCGTGGCGGACGAGGATGAGACGCATAGGTCGCACGGTACAGCTCAGGGGGTGGAGACCTCGTCATACAGCTGCCAGGCCGCCCTCGCCCCCTCGGCGTCCCCCGCCAAGGTCAGGTCCCTGGCTGCGGACAGGGCCTCGAGCGCCACCTCCTCGGGGTCGTCCGCGGTCTGCAGGACACGAGCGCGGTCCAGGCGCAGCCGCCCCCGGGCCAGCCCCGCCAGCCCGGGGAGGCGCAGCGCGTCGTCCAGCACCCGGCGCGCTTCGGACAGACGGCCGTGCTGCTCGTGCCACTGCGCCTCGGTCCGCGCGAGGTCCGCCAGCTCGTCCGTGCAACCCAGCCAGCTGAGGTGCTGGCGCGCCAGGGTGATCAGCTCGGGCACGTCGTCGTCCACCCGACGGCTCACCCTCATCCAGCACGTCGCCCCGACGAAGCGAGCCCAGTCACGGTGGTCGACGTCCGGGTTGATCTCGGTCGCGGCGAGCTGGTGCCACCGCAACCCGCCGCGCACGTCGCCGCCCTCGAAGGCGTGCGTGCCGATGGTCCACGCGACCAGGCCCCCGAGGTGGGTGCCCGCGAGCCGGTGGTGCAGCGTCTCGAGCTCGACGACCAGGCCGTCACCGGGCAGCACGTGCGTGGCCAGCGCCGCGATCACGGCCTCAGCCCGCAGGGCCGGGTCCCCGACGTCGGCGCTCGCCTCGAGCGCCCGGTGGGCGTGGTGCGTGGCCGCGGTGCGGTCGGCCGCCCGGCGGCTCGTCTTGCTGGCCAGCGTGTGCGCCTCCGCCGCCAGGGAGGGCTGCGACTGGACCCAGGGATGCTGCGTGAGCGACGTCGCCGCCTCCGCCGCCGCGGCGTAGTCGCCCGTCCGCATCAGGGCCCTGACCTCGATGATCGTCATGGCCCACCACATCTCGGGACGGTCGTGGCCGAGAGCCAGCTCGGCGGCCCGGCGCGCCTCGGGCGCCAGGTCCTCCGCCGGCGATCCCGAGCGCATCCGCCCGACCCGGGACGCGAGGGCTGCCAGGTCTGCCGTGGACACCTCGGGCACCTCCTCGTCGTGCCGTCCCTGCCCCCAGGACCCACCCGCCAGGTAGCCGCGGGGCAGGTCCAGCCGCCGCTCGAACAACGACGTGAGCCGGGGCGTCGGCTCGCGACGGCCCGCCTCGAGGTGGGACACATAGCTGATCGACAGGTCCTGCCCGGCGAGCTCGCCCTGGGACATGCCGGCCTCGAGCCGGGCACGCCGCAACCGGCTCGCGAAGGAGGTCTCGTCGGCGTCCGTCACGGCACCTCCTCCTGTCCGCGGACGGGGCACACCCGGGCCGCACCTGTCAACCACCTTGACACTACGGTCAACGACCGCCGCTGTCATCCCACGACACGGTCGCGTGCACCCGGGCCGGCGCCGGTGTGCGAGGGTGCCGACATGCCCGCAATGCCCGCCGTGCCCGCGATGACGCCCGCCGTGCGCATGGGTCTGTCCATCGCGGCGGCGACCGGGCTCTACGGCCTGTCCTTCGGCGCGCTGGGGGTGGGCGCAGGGCTCAGCGTCTGGCAGACCTGCGCGCTGTCGCTGCTGATGTTCACCGGCGGTTCGCAGTTCGGGTTCATCGGCGTCGTCGGTGCGGGCGGGTCGACCGTGACGGCGCTGTCGACCGCCGCGCTGCTGGGTGTCCGCAACGCGCTGTACGGCATACAGATGAATGCCCTGCTCAAGCCTCCGTGGCCGCTGCGCCCCCTGCAGGCGCACGTCACCATCGACGAGTCCACCGCCACGGCCGTCGCCCAGGAGGGCGACGCCGACGAGACCAGGCGAGGCTTCTGGGCCGCCGGGCTCGGCATCTACGTCCTGTGGAACTGCTTCACCCTCGTCGGGGCCCTGCTCGGCGACGCCATCGGCGACCCCGGGACCTACGGGCTGGACGGGGCCGCGGTGGCGGGCTTCCTCGGCCTGCTGTGGCCCCGCCTGCGGCACCGCGACGGCCGCGCCGTGGCGCTCGTCTGCGCCCTCGCCACGGTCCTCGCGACCCCCGCGCTGCCCTCTGGGCTGCCGATCATCCTGGCCGCAGCCGTCGCGTTGGTCATCGCCCTGGCCACCCGGCGCCGCGCGGGGGCGCAGGGAGAGCCCGCATGAGCCTCACCGCCGCCGTCCTGCTCGCAGCCCTCGTCTGCTACCTCACCAAGCTGTCCGGCTATCTCGTGCCCAGCCACCACCTCGAGCACCCCCTCGTCGCCCGGATCGCCGCGACCATGACCGTCGGCCTGCTGGCGGCCCTGGTCGCCGCCAACACCTTCGTGACCGGCCGCGCGATCGTCGTCGATGCCCGCCTGGGCGCCCTCGCCGTGGCTGCCGTGGCCCTCGCGTTGCGACTACCCTTCATCGTTGTCGTCATCCTGGGCGGCGCCGCTGCCGCCCTCCTCCGTCATCTCGGGATCGGGTAGCCCTCTGTCGTCGTTCACCTCCGCCTACGGGGTCCTCTTCCGGATCCCCGGGGCGCGCCGCTTCATGCTGACCGCCTACCTCGCGCGCTTCGGCGCCGCGATGATGGGCGTCAGCATCATCGCCATGCTCTCCACCCGCCGCGGGTCCTACGGCCTCGCGGGGGCCATCTCCTCGGTCGGCCTCGTCGGCATGGCCCTCGCCGGCCCCTCCATCGGCCGTCTCATCGACCGCCACGGCCAGCGGCGGGTCGCCCTGCCCCTCGGCCTCGTGTCGGTCGGGGCGCTCGGCATACTGCTCGTCGCCACCCGCCTCGACGCACCCGTCTGGCTGCTGGTGCTCGCCAACCTCGGCAACGCCGTGATGCCGCAGGTCGGCACCCTGGTCCGGGCCCGGTGGGCCCACCTGCTCGGCGGCGACCCCCGCTCGCTGCACGCGGCCAACTCCTTCGAGCAGGTCGCCGAGGAGTCCTGCTTCATGCTCGGGCCCGCCCTCGGCGGCGCGCTCGCCACGCTGGTCTTTCCCGAGGCGGGCCTGCTCGTCGCGCTCGTGCTGTATGCCGTCGGCGTCGTCGGCCTCACCCTCCAGACCTCCACCGAGCCACCGATCCACGAGGTGCACGAGCACCACGCGGGCCGCGCCTGGCGGGCGCCCGGCCTGCTGCTGCTCGCCGTGACGCTGGCGCTGACCGGCGCGATCTTCGGGTCGATGGACATCGTGACGCTGGCGTTCGCGGAGGCGCACGACGCCAAGTCCTTCGGCGGGGTCGCGCTCGGGATGTTCGCCGGCGGCTCGCTGGTCGGGTCGCTCGTGTATGGCGCCCTGCCCATCACCGGGGCCATCGCCAGGCGCCTGCGCTGGGGCACGGCGGCGATGTTCGTGCTGCTGCTGCCGGTGCTGCTGGTCGAGCACATGTGGACCTTCGCGCTGGTCGCGCTCGTCGCGGGCGGCGCGATCGCCCCCACGCTGATCACCTCGACGATGCTCGCCCAGCGGCTCGTGCCGCCGTCGCAGATCAACGAGGGGATGACCATCGTGATGACCGGCCTGCTCCTCGGGGTGTCCGCGGGCTCCTTCGCCGGAGGGTCGGCGGTCGAGACGCTCGACGCCTCACGGGCCTTCCTGGTGCCGTGCGGGGCGGCGCTGGTGGCGTTCGTGCTGGCCCTGGTCGGCGGTGGCCGGGTGGCGCGGGCCGAGCGCCGCGCGCTGTCGTTGTGGGGATCGCCAGCCGCCTGAACCTACCCCCGGTAGTCACATCGACCGGCCCTAGTCCCCCAGGCTGATGCCCCTACCCCCGGTAGGTCCGTCGTGGTGGAACTTCTCCTCCAGGAAGCGGCCCTGGTCGGTCAGGGTCTGCGCGTCGCCCGCATAGATGGCGCTCTGCACCGAGCCCAGTCGCTGCTCCAGCACCTGCATCTGGTGGGTCAGCTCCTCCGCCGGCGTGCGCCCCTCGCCGCCGTCCGCCTCGCGGGCATAGCTGGCCGGCAGGTTGAGATAGGCCTGCAACGAGGTCGGCAGGTAGTCGCGCACCGTCCGCTGCACCACGTGCAGGTCGTCCGGCGAGGTGGCGAGCTGCTCGGCACGCTGCAGGATGTCGCGCAGCACGGCCACGACGCGGTGGAACGCGAGGTAGCCCTCCTCGGGGAGCCGGTTGGCGGACCGGTCGGTCTGGTCGACGAGCCGCTGCAGGTCGGTGCGCAGGTCGACGATCAGCGCCTGCGTGGCCTGGGTGCCGGTGGCGAGACCTCCCCGTCCCCGAGCGCCGGGTGCGACGGCCGCGCCGACGGCATACAGCCCGACGACGGCGGCGGGCCACCAGTCACCGGCCAGGTGCGTCGGCACCGTGACGGCGGCTGCGCCGAGCCCGAGCACGGATCCGACGATGTTCTTGGTGGACGCGAGGTAGCGCGTCAGAGCGTTGCCAGCCACGACCCCAGCCTAGTCACGGTCGCCGCTGGTCCAGGGCGCTGCGCGTCTCGTCCTCCGCGGCCTCGCCCCGGGTGCGGGCCGCGTCGGCCTCGTCGAGGGCGGCGTAGACCTCGCCGAAGGCGCTCTTGAGGCGGGCGATGGCGTCCGGCGAGCCGGAACCAGCCGTCGAGCGCATGGTCCGGGCCGAGTCGTCGAGCATCTCCGCAGACCGACGGTCCATGTCCTGCACCCCCTCGACGGTGCGGCGCTGCCCCGAGACCGCCCCCGAGACGACCACGGCGGTCCGCAGGGCCGCCAGGGTCGTGGTCGCCGCCCGGTCGATGCCCTGCACGAGCAGCTCGTTGTTGGACCGGACCAGGTCCAGCGCGAGGTAGCCCTGCGTGCACACCGCGAGGTGGGTCAGCAGGTCCTGGTGCTTCTGGCGCGCGGCATGCTGCACCTGGTCCCGCAGGACCCGGGCGCGGGCGGGGTCGGAAGCCTCGAGCCCCGGCAGCACGCGCCCGAGCTCCTCGTCGATGGCACCGGCGAGCACGGAGTACTCCTGGAGCTGACCCATCAGCCGCCACAGGTTGGCCCGCTCGCCCGCCACCGCCGCGTTGTCCTTGCGCAGCTCGTCCTGCTGGGTGCGCAGCGACAGGATGAGCATGTTGATGCGGTCCTGGCTCGCGTAGTAGCGCTCGACGTAGTCCGCGACCCGGTCCCCCATCGGCACCAGCCCGAGGAGCTTGCGCGCCGGCTTGTCCAGGTCGGCGGGGTCCAGCGCCTCGACCTCCTGGCGGAGGCGCACGAGCTGCTCCCCCGCCACCTGCTCCGGACCACCCTGACGCACCCCCACCGAGCCCGAGCGGGCGCGCCGGTCGAGCATGCGCGAGGACAGCTGCGAGGACGCCTTGACCTCGGCGTCGCCCATCGTCGTGATGTCCCGCACCCGCTGGTCGATCGCGGGCGAGTGCACGTCCAGGGTGAGCAGCTGCTGCACGAAGCCCGCGGCGTTGCGTCGCAGCGCCTCCGCCACGGCGGGTTCGACGGCCACGGCCGCGGCGGCCTGCTGCGGCGTCACCTCGGCGACGGGCTCGGGCGCCGCCAGCGGGGTCGGCTCGGTCATGGGCTGCTCCTGTCGTCGACGCGCGCTCTGCCGGCACTCTGCCCCATCATGCCCGTATGACGGCGGCCCCTCGTGAGGCGCTGCTGCGGCATACGGCCGGTCGACCGCCCGGCGACGGCCACCGACCACCCGACGACGACCGTCGCATCGCCGGCCGGTGACCTGGCACCGGCGGGCGATATGAGGTTGGCTGGGAGCAACCGTCCCGACTCGAGGAGGAGCCGACCGTGTCCGACCACACCACGCAGGAGTTCCCGCCGGACCCCGCCTTCACGGAGCAGGCGGTCGGGCAGGCCGAGCTGTTCGCCCAGGCGGACGCCGACCCCGAGGGCTTCTGGGCCGACCAGGCGCGCCGGTACGTCACGTGGAGCAAGGACTTCACCGAGGTGCTCGACTGGAGCAACGCGCCGTTCGCGCGGTGGTTCGCCGACGGCGAGCTCAACGTCGCCCACAACTGCGTGGACCGGCACGTCGAGGCCGGCCACGGCGAGCGGGTCGCCATCCACTTCGAGGGTGCCGAGGGTGACACCCAGACGATCACGTATGCCGAGCTGCAGCGCCGCGTGTGCCAGGCGGCCAACGCGCTCACCGAGCTGGGCGTCGCGACCGGCGACCGGGTGGCGATCTACCTGCCGATGATCCCCGAGGCGATCGTGTCGATGCTGGCCTGCGCCCGCCTCGGGGCGCCGCACTCGGTGGTGTTCGGGGGGTTCTCGGCCGACGCGATCCGCTCCCGCGTCGCCGACGCCGAGGCGCGCGTGGTCATCACCGCCGACGGCCAGCACCGCAAGGGCAAGGTGGCCCCGCTCAAGGCCGCCGTCGACCAGGCCGTCTCGGGCGAGGACTCCCCCGTCGAGCACGTGCTCGTCGTGCGCCGCACCGGAGGCGACGTCGACTGGTCCGACAAGGACGCGTGGTGGCACGACCTCGTCGACCGGCAGAGCGACCGGCACGAGGCGCAGCCCATGCCGGCCGAGCACCCGCTCTACATCCTCTACACCTCAGGCACGACCGGGAAGCCCAAGGGCATCCTGCACACCTCGGGCGGCTACCTTACCCAGGCGGCCTACACCAACGCCGTCGTCCACGACGTCCACCCGGAGTCCGACGTCTACTGGTGCACTGCCGACATCGGTTGGGTCACCGGTCACTCCTACCTCGTCTACGGCCCGCTGGCCAACGGCGCGACCCAGGTCGTCTACGAGGGCACCCCCGACCACCCGCACCAGGGTCGCTGGTGGGAGATCATCCAGAAGTACGGCGTCACGATCCTCTACACCGCCCCCACGGCGATCCGCACCTGCATGAAGTGGGGCGCCGAGATCCCGGCGAAGTACGACCTGTCCTCGCTGCGGGTCCTCGGCTCGGTGGGTGAGCCCATCAACCCCGAGGCGTGGCTCTGGTACCGCAAGAACATCGGCGGCGACCGCTGCCCGATCGTCGACACCTGGTGGCAGACCGAGACCGGCGCGATCATGATCAGCCCGCTGCCGGGCGTCACGTCGCTCGAGCCGGGCTCCGCGCAGCGGCCGATCCCCGGCATCAGCGCCGAGATCCTCGATGACGCCGGCGAGCCGTTCACCGAGGCCGAGAAGGTCGGCTACCTCGTGCTCACCAAGCCCTGGCCGTCGATGCTGCGCGGCCTCTGGGGCGACCCGGAGCGCTACAAGGACACCTACTGGAGCCGGTTCGGCGACAAGTACTACTTCGCCGGGGACGGCGCGAAGTACGACGACAAGGGCAACATCTGGCTGCTCGGGCGGGTCGACGACGTCATGAACGTGTCCGGGCACCGGCTCTCGACCGCCGAGATCGAGTCGGCCCTGGTGTCGCACCCGTCGGTCGCCGAGGCCGCCGTGGTCGGCGCGGCGGACGACACGACGGGGCAGGCCGTGTGCGCGTTCGTCATCCTGCGCGAGGGCGCGGAGCAGAGCGACTCCACGGTCGAGGAGCTGCGCTCGCACGTCGCCAAGGAGATCAGCCCGATCGCCAAGCCCAAGTCGGTGATGATCGTCTCCGAGCTGCCCAAGACCCGCTCCGGCAAGATCATGCGGCGCCTGCTCAAGGACGTCGCCGAGGGCCGAGAGATCGGTGACGCGACGACCCTGACGGACGCCTCGGTGATGGACTTCATCAAGCAGGGCATGTCCCAGCGCTGACCCACCCTGAGCCGGCGCGGAGGGCGGGGACGAGGACCGTGGGTGGACCGGGCACCCGCTCCACGGCGTCCGTCTCGACGTCTTAGCGCAGCATGACCGACGACGCGCGACCGCCCCGGCCACCGCCAGGGCGGTCGCGCGGCGGCGGGTCAGCGTGACGTGGGCTCCTCGGTCACCTCGGGGGACGCAGCGGGCCTGTCACAGGTTGCCGGACAGCCCCGATCGGCGCTCGTCCGACGCGCGCACCGTGCCGGTCGCGCCCGGCATGGGCACCCAGTCGCCCCGCGCGACCAGCACCTCGCGCAGCAGGTCCGGCCGGTCCGAGATGACGCCGTCGACACCGAGGGACAGCAACCGGTCCATGGCGACCGGGTCGTTGCAGGTCCACGTGATGACCCGCACCCCCACGGAGTGGGCGAGGTGCACGACCTCCTCGACGAAGATCGGGACCCGGCCCAGCTGGATCGGCACGTGCGCGAACGGGACAGAACCGATCCACCGCGGCACCGGCACCCCCGCGCGCGAGCAGGCGATCAGCGTCGTCAGGGAGCGCCAGCCGAGGGAGGTCGCGACGCCCGGGGCGCCCTCGCGGACCCGGCGCAACCAGCCGTCCCACGCTCCGGCGACGCACACCCGCTCGCGGTAGCGGCGGATCCGCAGGACCTGCACCAGCGGCTCGAGCGCGGACTCGTCCTTGAGGTCGATCGAGAAGCACGCGTCGGGGAAGGCCTCGAGCGCCTCCACCAGGGTGGGCACCGGCTCCTGCCCGCACACCCGGAGGCGGCGAACCTCGGCCACGGTGCGGGCCGCCACCGGGCCGGTGCCGTCGGTGACCCGGTCGAGCGTCTCGTCGTGGAAGCAGACGAGGTGCCCGTCGGCGGTGAGGCGCACGTCGGACTCGAGATAGCGCACCCCGAGCGCCACCGAGCGCTCGAAGGCCGCCAGGGTGTTCTCGGGGGCGAGCTGCGCACCGCCGCGGTGGGCGAGCGCCAGGGGGCCAGGACCGTCGCCGTACGTCATGCCTCCATCGTCAGGGCCTCGGCGGGCCGCTCGGGGCCGGGCGGGCGCTGGCGGCAAGGTGTTCACCGGGCCTTCCCGATCCGGCCACCGGGTGCTCGGGCACCGGTGGCCGGGGGCTCTGCCGCGGCGCGCTGCGCGGTAGGATGGACGTCGGTGTGCCGGGAAGTCTGGTCGGCGTCGTCCTCGCGACCCCTCGTCCGCGTCCCCACGTCGTCCGCGAAAGGCATCATGCCAGCGAACTCCCCACGCCCCCGCGCCACCGGCAGCACCCGAGTCCTCGCCCGCGGCAGCTGGCACGAGACCCAGCGCATCACCGCCGCGCTGCGCACCGAGACCGTCGGCGGCGCCCTCCTGCTCCTCGCCGCCCTCGCGGCGCTCGTCTGGGCCAACACGCCCTGGCGGGAGTCCTATGCCGCGCTCCGCGACCTGCACGTCGGCCCGTCGGCGCTGCACCTCGACCTCTCGGTCGGCCACTGGGCGGCCGACGGTCTGCTCGCGATCTTCTTCTTCGTCGCCGGCATCGAGCTCAAGCACGAGTTCACGCGTGGCGACCTGTCCGACCTCCGCAAGGCCACCGTCCCCGTGGCGGCCGCCTGCGCCGGGGTGGTGCTGCCCGCCCTGATCTTCCTCGGCGTCGGGATGATCGGCGGCGGGGACGGCGACGTCCTGCGCGGCTGGGCGATCCCCACCGCCACCGACATCGCCTTCGCCCTCGCCGTGCTCGCCGTCATCGGCACCCACCTGCCGTCGGCGCTGCGGTCCTTCCTGCTGACGCTGGCCGTCGTCGACGACCTCATCGCCATCACGATCATCGCCGTGGCCTACACCGAGTCGCTGCAGGCGCTCGCCCTGCTCGGGGCCCTCGTCCCGCTGGCGGCGTTCGCCGTCGCGACGCGGAGGGGCTGGACCTCGCCGTGGCTGCTGATCCCGCTGGCCCTGCTCACCTGGGGTCTGGTCCACGCGTCCGGCGTCCACGCCACCGTCGCCGGCGTCCTGCTCGGCCTGGTCACCCCCGTCGACGTCGGCCACCGGCTGGAGCACGTGGTGCGCCCGGTCTCGGCCGGCGTGGCGGTGCCGCTGTTCGCGTTCTTCGCCGCCGGCGTGACCGTCGTGGGTGGCGGTTTCGGCCAGGCCGTGACCGACCCGGCGGCGCAGGGCGTCGTCGCCGGTCTGGTGCTGGGCAAGTTCGTCGGGATCCTCGGCGCGACCTGGCTGCTGGCGCGCTTCACGCGGGCGGAGCTCGACAGCGACCTCGCGTGGGCCGACATCGCGGGGCTGTCCCTGCTGGCCGGCATCGGGTTCACCGTGTCTCTGCTGGTCGGCGAGCTGGCGTACGGCGCGGGCTCGGACCGCGACGACCACGTCAAGATGGCCGTCCTGCTGGGCTCCCTGTTGGCGGCCGTGCTCGCGTCGGTCGTCCTGCGCAGCCGCAACCGGCACTACGCCCGGGTGGCAGAGCGCGAGGCCGAGGACCTCGACCTCGACGGCGTCCCGGACGTCTACGAGCACGAGGGTGTCCACACCCCCGGCGAGGACACCACCGACGGCACGTGCCGGCTCGACGAGGGCCGCCGCACCCGGCCATGACCCGCGGCCGCAAGCGTCCTCCCGGCTGGGTGCCCCAGCAGCACGGCGCCTGGGCCATGCTCGTCGTGCCCGCCGTGACCGGCACCGTCCTGCTCGTGCGGGACCACGGCTGGCGCTGGGTGGCGCTGCCCGTCCTCGCCATCACGGTCGTGGGCTACTTCCTGCTCAACGCCGTCACCTTGTGGCTCAAGGCCCGCCGCAAGCCCCGCTACCGGCCCCCCGTCCGCGCGTATGCCGTCGCCTGCTGCCTGCTCGGGCTCGCCGTGCTCGCGCTGGGGCCCGGGCTGGCCGGGTGGCTCGTCGTGGCTGCCCCGCTCCTCGCGGTGGCCCTGGTCCTCGCCGCGCGCCGCCGCGACCGGGCCACCCTCAGCGGCCTGGTCACCGTCGCCGCCGCGTGCCTGGTCACCCCCGTCCTGTGGAGCGCCGGCCTGCCGTCGAGCCCCCCGCTCGGGGCGGTCGCTGCCGTCGCCGACGCCGTCACGCACCGGCCCGAGGAGGTGCGGGTGCCGGCGTTCGTCACGCTGCTGCAGCTGGCCTACTTCTTCGGGACGGTCGTCTATGTCAAGACGATGATCCGCGAGCGCGGTGACCGGCGCTGGTTCGTCGCCTCCGTCACCTATCACGCGGCGATGACGGTGGCGCTCCTGGCGGCGGCGCTGGGCGGCATACGGGCACTCACCGCAGGTGTCTCGCCAACCGCGCTGGTCCTGGCCACCGCGGTGCTCGCCCTCGCCGCCGTCCGCGCCTGGGCGATGCCGGTGCTCGGGCCGCTGCGTGGCCGGTCGATCACGCCGCTGCAGGTGGGGCTGGTGGAGATCGGGTTCAGCGGCGCCGTGCTGGTCGCCTGCCTGCTCGCCTGACCTCGTCCGCATCATGCAACCTCACCCGTCCGCGCGCCCGATGTGGGTATGGTTTCGGGTGAATGTGTGAATGACACGACCGAACCCCTGCCCAGGGATCTCGGTCCCACCGTCCGCGAGGAGTCGCCCCCATGTCCACGTCCCACACTGAGCAGGAGCACGAGGCTCGCCGCGCCGAGCGCGACCGCGAGGCGCGCAACTACGGCAGCGACACCACTGCACGCACCATCGGCCAGCTGGTCGCGGACGCGACGCAGGACGTGTCGAGCATCATGCGCAACGAGATCCAGCTCGCCAAGGCCGAGGTCAAGACCGACGTCGCCAAGGCCGGCAAGGGCATCGGCATGTTCGCCGGCGCGGGCGTGCTCGCCTTCCTGGCCCTGATCCTGCTGCTCATCGCCGTCGCGTACGGCCTGGTCGCGCTCGGCCTCGCCCCGTGGCTGTCCTTCCTGATCGTCGCGGTCGTGCTGCTGGTCGTCGCCGGCATCCTCGCCATGGTCGGCAAGAAGGCCCTGAGCAAGGTCAACGTCAAGCCCGAGCGGACGATCCGCAACGCGCAGGAGACGGTGGAGGCCCTCAAGCCCAACACCTCCCGGCCCGCGGTCGCCGACCAGCGCGCCGCGTCCTACAGCGCCACCACCTCCCGCGAGGCCACCGCGACCTACGCGACGACGGGCACGGCCGACACGGCGGGCACGGAGTCGGGCGCCACGCGCGCCTGAGCCGCACCGCACGAGCTCGCGCAGGGCCCCCTCCCGAGTGGGAGGGGGCCCTGCCGTCGTCCGCCCGGCCCCCGAGGGTGGCCAGCGAGCCGTTGGTGCTGCCACGTGCTCATTTGCCAGGATGGGCACGATGAACGACGGCACCATGCGTGACGCCGCCAGCACCCTGGTCCCGGGCCCCTGGCGGCACCGCTTCGTGTCCGCCAACGGCGCCAGGTTCCACGTCGCCGAGGCCGGGGACGGTCCGCTCGTGCTGCTGCTGCACGACTTCCCGCAGTTCTGGTGGGCGTGGCGGCACCAGCTGACCTCGCTCAGCGCGGCCGGCTACCGGGTGGCCGCCCTGGACCTGCGAGGGTTCGGCGCGTCCGACAAGCCGCCCGTCGGCTACGACACCTTCACCTCCGCCACGGACGCGGCCAGCGTCGTCCGGTCCCTCGGTGAGCGCTCGGCCGTGGTGATGGGCCAGGGGCTCGGCGCCTGGATCGCGTGGTCGATGCCCTCGCTGCAGCCCGCCGCGACCCGAGCGGTGGTCGCCCTCGGGGCGCCGCACCCACTCGCCCTGAGGACCGCGTCGCTGACCCTGCCGACGCAGATCCAGGCGGGGCGGACCTTCGCCGGGCTGCAGCGGCCGTTCGTCCCGGAGCGCCGCCTCGGGGACCCCGCCTCGGGCTACGTCGCGCGGATCCTCACCGAGTGGTCCGCGCCGGGCGCGTCCTGGCTGGACGTCGACATCACCACCCGGTATGCCGAGCAGATGGCTCTGCCCTTCGTCGCCCACTCCGCCGCCGAGTACTACCGCTGGATGGCGCGCTCCCAGCTGTGGGTCTCGGGGCGGCAGTGGGCTGCCGCGCTCCGGCGCCCCGTCCGCGTCCCGGTGCTGCACCTGCACGGCGCCGCGGACAGGGCCGTCCTCCCGGAGACGATGGGCGGATCCGCGCGGTATGTCGCAGCCGGCCTCGACGCGCACCTGCTCCCCGGCACGGGCCACTTCGTGGCGGAGGAGGCCCCCGAGCGGGTGGACGCGCTGCTCCTGCCCTGGCTCGCCGCGCTGCCGCGCTGAGCCCCCGGCTCACGAACGGTGGCCCCCGGGTCGGGGGGGACGGTCACGCGGCGGAGCAGGAGCCCGTGGCGGCGGGCGAGGTGTCGGTGGCGGCCTCGGCGAGGATGGGTCGGGTGGCCGCGCTGGTCAGGGCATAGCCCGTGCTCGGGTCGTCGACCGACTGGGCAAAGACCGTCCCGGCCACGCGGCCGTCGGTCGTGAGCAGCGGCCCGCCGGAGTTGCCGGGGCGAACGGTGGCGTACAGCGAGTAGACCTGGCGCACGGCCCCCGCGCTGCCGTAGATGTCCTCGCCCCGCGCCGACACGACCGTGCGCACGCGGGCCGCGCCGAGGCGGTACGGCCCGCCGCCGGGGAAGCCGGCCACCACCGCGTCGGCCTCGGCGCGCAGCGTGTCGGCCACCTGCAGCGGCCGGGCCTGCAGCTCGGGGACGTGCAGCACCGCCACGTCCAGGCGGGGGTCGAACGAGACGACGGTGGCGGCATACGAGCGTCCCTGGCCACCGACCTGCACGCGCACCCGATCGGTGCCGGCGACCACGTGGGCGTTGGTGACGACGCGCTGGGGCGACATGACCCAGCCGCTGCCGTCCTGCTCGCGGCGGCAGGCGGGCGCGTCCCCGACGACCTTGACGATCGAGTCGCGAGCTGCGACGACGCCGGCCGTCCGGGCGACGCGCGGGTCCGGCGGGGCGGCGGGCGTGATGGGCTCGGCCCCCATCCCCTCGAAGACGCGGGGGAACTCGCTGGCCTCCACCTGCGACCGGAAGTCCGCGAAGGCTCTCCCGACCTGGGCCGGCATCACCGCGTCGACGGAGCGCAGCACCCGCGACCCGGCGACGGTGCGGGCGACGCTGCCGGGGGCCGCCGCGCGCAGGGTGTCGCCGACGAACCAGTAGATCGATGCCAGGACCAGCACCGAGGCGACGGCCCCGGTGGCGGCGTCGAGCAGCTGGGTGGGGCGCAGGCGGTTGCGGGACCGCAGGTGGGCACCGACGCGTCCGAGCAGGGCCTCGCCGATCACCGCGAGCAGCAGGACGCCGAGCGCGAGGACGGCGGCGCGCAGCAGGAGCGAGTCACGCAGCGCCTGGACGTTCTGGAGCAGCGGCGGCAGGGCGCGCAGGCCGAGGACGGCGCCGGCCACGAGCCCCGCGGTCGCGAAGGCGGACATGACCAGGCCGCGACGCCAGCCCGCGGCGGCGTGCAGGCCGAGGGCGACGAGCAGGATCACGTCCAGGACGACTGGGCTCATGACCCGATCAGCGCCACATGTGCTCCGGAAGTTCCTCGAGGCGCGACACGTCCCAGGGCTCGGCGAGGCCCGCGAGGTCCAGCAGCTTGCTGAGGATCCCTGCGGTGAAGCCCCACACCAGCAGCCCGTCGACCTCGAAGGCCGGCCCGCGGTAGCCGTTGGGGTGGGTGACGGTGAACCGGTTGGCAGGGTCGACGAGCTCGGAGACCGGGGCCCGCAGCACCGAGGCGACCTCGCGCGGGTCGCCCGCGGTCAACGGGTGCGGCTCGCGCCACCACCCGACGACGGGGGTCACCCCGAAGTCCCGGTGCGGCATGTAGAGCTCTGGCACCGTGGCCAGCACCTCCACCGAGGTCCGGTCGAGCCCGACCTCCTCGTGGGCCTCGCGCAGCGCCGCGTCGACCACGTCGCGGTCCTCGGGGTCGACCGACCCTCCGGGGAAGGCCACCTGCCCGGCGTGCGAGCGCATGCCGTGAGCCCGCTCGGTCAGCAGGATCTCGTGGTCGGTGCCGTCACCGTCGCGGGGGCCGACCAGGACGAGCACCCCCGCCCGGCGACCGGCCCCCTCCTGCGGCGGCAGGAAGCGCGAGTAGTAGTGCGCCGGCGTCGTGCCCAGACGGTCGACCAGGGTGTCCAGCCACTGGGGTCGGGCTGCCGTCATACGCCCTCCTCGGCCCACCGGGCCGCCAGCCCGCTCGGGGCCTCGCCCAGGCGCTGCGGCCAGGGCGCGCCGGGCGCGAGCTCGAACTTGGCGAGCCTGCGGGCCTTGGCCGGGTCGGTCTCGCCCTCTCCGTATGCCGGACAGAGGGTCGCCACGGGACACACGCCGCACGCCGGCTTGCGGGCATGGCAGAGGCGGCGGCCGTGGTAGATGAGGACGTGCGAGAGCATCGTCCAGTCCTTGCGCGGGATGAGGGCTCCCACCTCGTGCTCGACCTTGACCGGGTCGTCCTCGGCGGTCCAGCCGAGGCGACGGGCCAGCCTCCCGAAGTGCGTGTCCACCGTGATCCCCGGGACGCCGAACGCGTTGCCGAGGACGACGTTGGCGGTCTTGCGCCCCACGCCGGGGAGCGTGACGAGGTCCTTGAGGCGGCCCGGGACCTGCCCGTCATACCGCTCGACGAGGGCCGTCCCGAGCTTGATCAGGGCGTCGGTCTTGGCGCGGTAGAAGCCGGTCGGACGGATCAGCTCCTCCAGCTCGGTGCGGTCCGCCGCGGCGTAGGCGGCCGCGTCCGGGTAGCGCGCGAAGAGGGCCGGGGTGACCTTGTTGACCCCCACGTCGGTGGTCTGCGCCGACAGCACCGTCGCGACCAGCAGCTCGAGCGGCGTCGTGAAGTCGAGCTCGGCGATGGCGTAGGGGTAGGTGTCGTGCAGGACGCGATAGGTCCGGCGGGCACGGCGCGTGAGCGCAAGCGGCGACTCACCGGTGGGCGTCGGACGCGAGGCGGGGTCGAGGGTGGACACCCGATCAGGCTACTCGCGCGGTCGGTCCCGCCCCTCCACGTCCGTGATGGCACAATGGCTGACGTGGACAACGACGTGGTGAGAAGGTCCCCGCTCTTCGCGGCGCTCGACGACGAGGCAGCCAGCACGCTGCAGACCTCCATGAGCCCCGTGCACCTCGAGCGGGGAGAGGTGCTGTTCCACGAGGGCGCCCAGGGCGATGCCCTCTACATCATCGTCGACGGCAAGATCAAGCTCGGTCGCACCAGCGGCGACGGGCGCGAGAACCTCTTCGCGGTGCTCGGGCCCGCCGAGATGTTCGGCGAGCTGTCGCTGTTCGACCCCGGCCCGCGCACCCTGACCGCCACCGCCGTGGCGGAGACCTCTCTCGTCGGGCTCGGCCACGACAGTCTGCGCAGCTGGCTCGCCGCTCGCCCGGAGGTCTCGCTGACCCTGCTCGCCGCGCTCGCGCGTCGCCTGCGCCGCACCAACGAGTCGCTCGCCGACATGGTCTTCACCGACGTGCCCGGCCGCGTGGCCAAGGCCCTCGTCGACCTGTCCCGCCGCTTCGGTCGCCCGTCCGAGGACGGCGTCCTCGTCGCCCACGACCTCACCCAGGAGGAGCTGGCCCAGCTCGTCGGCGCTTCCCGCGAGACGGTCAACAAGTCCCTCGCCGACTTCGCCAGCCGCGGGTGGATCCGCCTCGAGGCCCGCGCGGTCGTGCTCCTGGACATCGAGCGCCTCTATCGTCGCGCTCGCTGAGCGAGCGGCCACCAGGCCGTATGCCGGGCCCGCCGCCTCGCGGCGTCCTCAGTCGCGCAGGTAGGCAAGCTGGGCGAGGACGCTGAGCCGGGCCGCCGGCCAGACCTCGCGGGGCACGTCGGCATACACCCGCTCGACCACCTCGTCAGCCGTCGCGTCCCCGTCGGCGAGGGCGGCGCGCACCTGATCGAGCCGGTCGGCGCGGTGCTGCAGGTAGTACGCGACCGCCTCGTCGGCGGCGTCGACCGTCGGCCCGTGCCCGGGGAGGATCCGTGTGACGGCGCCGCTGCCGGTGAGCGACCGGAGGCGCCGCAGCGAGGCGAGGTAGTCGGCGAGCACGCCGTCGGGGTGCGCCACCACCGTCGTTCCGCGGCCCAGCACGGTGTCGCCGGTCAGCACGGTGTTGTCCGCGGGCAGCACGAAGGACACGGAGTCGGACGTGTGGCCCGGCGTGGCCAGGACGGCCACCTCGAGCTCACCGACGTGCAGCACCGAGCCCTCGTGCAGGTCGTCGTGACCGTCCCCGATCGCCTGCACCCGCGTGCGCGTGAGCTCGGCAAAGCGCCCCGCCCCCTCGGCGTGGTCGGCGTGGGCGTGGGTCAGCAAGGTGCGGGTCACGCGGGCGCCGCGCTCCTCCACGAGCGCGACCACGGCACGCAGGTGCTGCTCGTCGAGCGGGCCCGGGTCGACGACCGCGACCGCCTCGCCGCCCGGCTCGGACAGGACCCACGTGTTGGTGCCGTCGAGCGTCATCGGGCCGGGGTTGGGCGCGAGCACGCAGGTCGCCCGCTCGGTGACGACGCCGCCGAGCCACGGCGTGGCGGTCGGGGGCGGCTGCACGAGACGGGCGCCGGGGGCGGTCACGGGACGGCCCCGGTGTCGGGCACGCGCGCCCGCATCCAGATGCGGCCCTGCTCGTCCTCGACCAGGTCCGATGAGATCGACCACACCTCGGGCGTCTCCGCGACGAACGACGCCGACGACGACGCGACGGCCAGCTGCTCGAGCGCGACGATCGTCGGGGGCAGCATCAGCACGGACCCGTCGGCCGCGCCGGCGAGCACGTCCGTGGGGCGCCACCACCCCGCCGCGTCGGCCTCGGAGGTCGCGTCGTCCGGGACCTGCCCGACCGGCAGCAGCGCGGCGAAGAACGCCGTGTCATAGCGCCGCGGCTCGAACTCCGGTGTCACCCAGTGCGCGCGGTAGGACAGCAGGTCGGACCGCAGGACCAGCCCGCGGCGCCGCAGCAGCTCGGTGAAGGACAGCTCTCGGGCCTCGAGCGCGACCCGGTCGGCGTGCCAGTCGGCGTCGCGCACGTCCGCGCCCATCGAGTCCGCATCGGGCCCGGCCAGCAGCACCCCGCACTCCTCGAAGACCTCGCGCACCGCGGCCACCACGAGCTGCTGCGCGACGTCCTCGGAGCACGCCATCCGCTGCGCCCAGGCTGCGGGCGAGGGCCCGGCCCAGTGGTCGGCGACCAGGGCCGGGTCGGCGTCGCGCGGGTCCACCCCGCCGCCGGGAAAGACCATCATGCGGGGCGCGAAGGCCATCGAGGCGACGCGGCGCAGCATGAATACCTCGACACCGCACGATGTCTCGTCGTCTGCCACCCAGCTCACGGCCGCGTCGCGGACCAGCTGCACCGTGGCGGCATACCGAGGCTCCTGGTGACGGCGCACCTCGGTGTCGCCGTCGAGCCACGCGCGGGCGCGCGACCCGAGCCCGCCGGCGGGGAAGTCGCGTACGACCCCCTGCTCGACTCCGTGCTCGCCGCCCATCACGGAGCTCAGTCGTCGGCGAGGGCGACGGTGATCTCGACCTCGACCGGCGCGTCCAGCGGCAGCACGGCCACCCCGACCGCGGAGCGCGCGTGCACCCCGCGGTCGCCGAAGGCGTGCCCGAGCAGCTCGCTCGCACCGTTGAGGACGCCCGGCTGGCCGGTGAAGGTGGGGTCGCTCGCGACGAACCCGACCACCTTGACGACCTGGGCGACCCGGTCGAGGTCGCCCACGACCGACTTCACGGCGGCGATGGCGTTGAGGGCGCACACCTGCGCGAGCTCCTTGGCGCGCGTGGGGCTGACGAGCCCGTCGCCCTCGCCGACCTTGCCGGTCTCGGCGAGCGAGCCCTGCACCATCGGCAGCTGCCCGGAGGTGTGGATGCGGCGCCCGTCCTGCAGCGCAGGGACGTACGCCGCGACCGGGGCCGCGACCTCGGGGACGCTGAGCCCGAGCTCGGCGAGACGGTCCTCGACGGCACTCATGCCATGCCCCCCGTCAGGCCTTGGGGCGCTTGAGGTAGGCGACGAGGTTGCCCTCGCCCGACTGCAGGACGGTGACGAGCTCCCACCCGTCCTGGCCCCACTGGTCGAGGATCTGCTTGGTGGCGTGGACGATCAGCGGCACGGTGGCGTACTCCCAGGTGGTCATGCCCGCACTCTAGCGACCGCCGCGGGGGTCACGGCACTAGCATCAGCCGTATGCCGACCGCGCCCGCCCCCGAGCCCTGGTCAGACACCTGGCGCGAGGCGCGGCTGCACGTGGTCACCGGCAAGGGGGGCACCGGCAAGACGACGGTGGCGGCGGCGATGGCGACGGCGCTGGCCGAGTCGGGTCGCCGGGTGCTGCTGGCCGAGGTGGAGCAGCGTCAGTCACTGGCCCCGGTGCTGGGATGCAGCCCGCTGGACGACCACGAGCGGCTGGTCCAGGTCACGCCGGCGGGCGGTGAGCTGCACGCGCTGGCGGTGGACGCGCGGGCCTCGTTGATGGAGTACCTCCGCGTCCACTACCACCTCGGTCCCGCCGGGGCGGTGCTGGACCAGGTGGGTGCCGTCGACCTGGCGACCAGCATCGCGCCCGGCCTGGGCGACGTGCTGGTGATGGGCAAGCTCTACGAGGCCACCCGCCGCACCCCGCGTCACCAGCGGCGCCGCGGCACGCCCGAGAGCTATGACGTGGTCGTGGTGGACGCGCCGCCGACCGGTCGCGTGGTGCGCTTCCTGCAGGCCAACGCCGAGGTCGCCGACCTGGCGCGGGTGGGGCCGATCAAGGCGCAGGCCGACGCGGTCACGGCGGTCGTCCACTCGGACCAGACCGTGGTCCACCTCGTGACGGTGCTGGAGGAGATGCCCGTGACCGAGACCGTGGAGGCGGTCGGCGAGCTGCGGGGGGCGGGTCTGCGCACCGGTCTGCTCGTGGTCAACCAGGTGCGCGACGACGGGCTCGCCGAGGACGACCTCGACGCCTTCCACGCGGCCGTCGACGGCGACGTCGACGTGGCGGCCATCGCCGAGGAGCTGCGGGCGCTGCAGGTCCCCGAACCCGACGACACCGCCCGCCGCCTCCTCGAGCACGCGCGCGGCCACGCCGAGCGGCTGCTGGTCGAGGGCGAGCAGCAGGAGGTCCTCGACGCCGTCGGGCTCCCGACCGTGCTGCTGCCGACGCTCGAGGGCATCGGTCCGCGCACCCTCCCGCGGCTCGCGGCCGCGCTCGCCTCGCAGGTCGGAGCGCTCGTATGACGGCCCCGCCCCGCCCCGGCGCCCGGCATACGGCCTCGGACCTCGGCGCCCTGGTCCGGGACCCGGGCACCCGCGTGGTGCTCTGCTGCGGCTCGGGGGGCGTGGGCAAGACCACGACGTCCGCAGCCCTCGCCCTGCACGCCGCCGAGGCCGGGCGCCGGGTGGTCGTGCTCACCATCGACCCGGCGCGCCGGCTCGCCCAGTCGCTGGGGCTGTCCGAGCTGGACGACCGCCCCCGCACCGTGGCGGGGATCGACGAGGCCGCGGGCGGTCGCCTCGACGCGATGATGCTGGACATGAAGCGGACCTTCGACGAGGTCGTCGTGGCGCACGCGACCCCGGAGGCCGCCGAGCAGATCCTGGCCAACCCCTTCTACCAGTCGGTATCGAGCTCGTTCGCGGGCACGCAGGAGTACATGGCGATGGAGAAGCTCGGCCAGCTCCGCACCCAGGCCGAGCGGGACGGCACGTGGGACCTGATCGTCGTCGACACGCCCCCGAGCCGGTCGGCGCTGGACTTCCTGGACGCCCCGGAGCGACTCGGGTCCTTCCTCGACGGGCGGCTGGTCCGGCTCCTCACCGCCCCCGCGCGTCTCGGGGGACGGGTCGGCGTGCGGGCACTCGGCGGCGGGATGGCGCTCGTGTCAGGCGTGCTGTCCAAGGTGCTGGGGACCCAGCTGCTGGGGGACGTGCAGACCTTCGTGGCGGCGCTGGACTCGACCTTCGGGGGCTTCCGCGAGCGCGCCGAGCAGACCTACGCCCGGCTCTCGGAGCCGGGCACGGCGTTCGTGGTGGTGGCGACGCCGGAGATGACGGCGCTGCGCGAGGCCGACTACTTCCTGCGGCGGTTGCGGTCCGAGGGGATGCCCGCCGCGGCGCTGGTCCTCAACCGGCTCGTGCGCCCGGCGACGGGGACGCTGGGCGCACGAGGGGCTGAGGGGGCCGCCGAGCGGCTGACGGGAGGGGGTCAGGATGCTCGGGCGGCCCGGGCAGCAGGGGCGCTGCTGCGGGTGGGGGCGGCGTCGGACCGGGTGGCGGAGCGGCACGCGCAGGTGCTGGCGGAGCTGCGGGCGAGCCGTCCCGAGCTGCTGATCAGCGTGGCGGCCGCGGAGGCGACGGACGTGCACGACCTCGCCGGGCTGCGGCGGGTGGCGGCGTCTCTCGGGGTGAGCGGCTGAGCGGGCGAGCGGGGGTCAGGCGACCTTGTTGGGATTGCTGCGCTGCAGCATGGCCTCGAGGACGGGGCGCCACGACTGCACCTCCGGGCGACGCTTGAGCAGGGCCCGGCGCTCGCGCTCCGTCATACCGCCCCACACCCCGAACTCGGTGCGGTGGTCCAGCGCGTCGGCCAGGCACTCGGCGATGACCGGGCACCCGACGCAGATCTGCTTGGCCTGCTGCTGGGCTGCCCCCTGGACGAACAACGCGTCGGGGTCCTGCGTCACGCAGTTGCCGAGCGGTGCCCACTCCTGGATCCACTGCTGGCCGGCACGCTCCCCGGAGCGCGCAGTCAGTGCAGTCATGTCGAATGCCTCCCAGTCTTCACCCGTAAGGGTAGGTGTTCGTCGATTTGCGACACATGGCTCGTCCGGGGGGTTTACGGTCGATCATAGGGACTAGTCATCGGTGTCGCGGTTGGTGTCTTCTGCGCTGTAAACGCGCCCCCCGGCGGTGGGTTACGGGTCGCGCCAAAAAAAGTACGCTGGGCCCATGAAGCAGGGACGACTCAGTGCCATCCCCACCGTGATGAGCCTGTTGGCGGCCTTCCTCGCCGTCTCGGTGGTCGGCGGTTTCCTCGGGGCGGGTCTGCTGATCCCAGCCACGGCGGTGATGGGCACCGTCGTCAAGTCGGGCACGGAGGTCTACGAAGCTCTTCCCACAGAGTTCACCTCCGTGGTGCCTCAGCAGCAGTCGGAGCTGCTGGCCTCGGACGGCAAGACCGTCATCGCGACGCTCTACAGCGAGAACCGCATCGTGGTGCCGCTGCGCGCGATCTCGCCCTGGATGCAGAAGGCCCAGGTCTCCATCGAGGACCACCGCTTCTACGAGCACGGCGGCGTCGACCTCGAGGGCATCGGCTCGGCCGTGGCAGGCGCGCTCGTGGGCGGGACGGCGCGAGGCGCGTCCACCCTCACGCAGCAGTACGTCAAGGTCACGCTCGAGAAGGCGGCCCTGGACCGGGGGGACACCAAGGCGGCCAAGGCCGCGAAGGCGGTGACCGCGTCGCGCAAGCTGCAGGAGCTCAAGTACGCCGCGCAGGTCGAGAAGGAGCTCACCAAGGAGCAGATCCTCCAGAACTACCTCAACCTGGTCTACTTCGGGGACCAGGCGTATGGCGTGGAGGCCGCTGCGCGGCACTACTTCAGGACCACGGCGGCCAAGCTGACGATCCCCCAGGCCGCGACCCTGGCCGGCGTCGTGCAGCAGCCCGGCGCCAACGACCCGGTGCACAACCCCAAGGCGGCCCTCGCGCGCCGCAACGTCGTGCTCGAGGCCATGCACCGCTACGGCTACATCGACGCGGCCCAGCTGGGGGCCGCCAAGGCCGCTCCCCTCGGCGTCGTCAGGGCCGACCCGCCCAAGAACAGCTGCGCCGCCTCGACCTACCCGTACTGGTGCAACTACGTCGTCAACTACCTCAAGACCCTGCCGGCGTTCGGCACCCAGCCCAACGAGCGTGAGGGCCGGATCCGCCGCGGCGGCTACCGCATCGTGACGACGATCGACCCCGACCTGCAGGAGCGGGCGGCCGAGTCGATGGGCCGCGTCATCTCGCCGCAGGACTACCCGACCTTCGGCTCGGCCGCCACCACGATCGAGTCCAACACCGGCAAGATCCGCGCGATGGTCCAGTCGACGGGCTACAGCCCGACCGGCAAGCCCGAGCCGGGCAAGACCCAGGTCAACTGGGGGGCGGACTTCCGCTACGGCGCCTCGGGCGGGTTCAGCGTCGGCTCGACGATGAAGCTCTTCGCGGTGATCGAGGCGCTCAAGCAGGGCAAGGGCGAGGGCTACGTCATCCCGGACATCCGCCCGCCCGGCACCCCCTGGTACCCCCGCGACTTCCAGAGCGGCTGCACCACCGGCGCCGGCGCGCCCTGGACGCCCGGCAACGCCGAGGGTGACGACCCGCCGCCCGGCGCGGACATCGGGATCGCCACGCGCAACTCGATCAACACCGCCTTCGTCGCGCTGGCCGCCGACATCGGCACGTGCAACATCCGCAACACGGCCCTCGCCATGGGGATGCACAACTCGCGCCGCGCCGCCGAGGACGGCTCCCCCGATGGCAAGCCCCTCAGCACCTACCCCCCCACCCTGCTGCTCGGCGAGGACGCCAGCCCCGAGACGATGGCCCAGATGTACGCCATCGTCGCCAACCGCGGGATCTCCTGCCCCAACACCCCCCTCGAGTCGGTCACGGACAGCGACGGCCACAAGGTCGACCTCAAGCTGCCCGGGTGCCGGCGCGTGCTGGACGAGAGCATCGCCAACCAGGCGGCGGGGATCTTTCAGAGCGTGATGACCGAGGGCACGGGCCGACCGGTGCAGATCGGCCGCCCGTCCATCGGCAAGACCGGCACCGACGCCGACAACGAGACCTGGTTCGTCGGCGCCACCCCGCAGTACGCCACCGCAGTCTGGGCCGGCACCCCGGACCAGAACAACGGGTCCTGGCGCAGCATGCGCCTGCACTCCGTCGACGGCTCGTCCCGCTACTACGCCAAGGCCATGGGCTACCTGATCCCCGGCCCGATCTGGCAGGGCATCATGCGGGCGGCGCACGACGGCAAGCCGGTCGTGCCGTTCGGCCAGGCGGCCCAGCCCGCGGACGACGGCCGCACCGTCGACATCCCGGACGTCCGGGGCATGGCGGTCGACGAGGCCACGACCGCGATCGAGGGCGCGGGCTTCCGGGTCACCGTCGGCGGGCGCGTCGCCAGCGGCTACCCGCGCGGCACGGTCGCCCGCACCCGGCCGACCGCCCGCGCCCCCAAGGGCAGCACCGTGACGCTGCGGATCTCGACCGGGGTCCGAGGCATGCCGCGGGCCCCCGCCAGCAACCGCGCCGCACCCCCCACACCCTGACCTACCCCCGGTCGTCACATCGACCGGCCTTCGTCCCCCCAGGCCAATGGGACGAAGGCCGGTCGATCTGTGACGTCAGGAGGCCAGAGCTCGCTTCACCGCGGCGGCGATCCGGCCACCCTCGGCCTGGCCGGCGGCCTTGGCCTGAGCGGCCTTCATGACCTGGCCCATCTGCCCCATCCCCGTCGCGCCCGTCTCGCTCACGGCCTCGGCGACCAGCGCCTCGATCGCGGCGTCGTCCAGCTGCGCCGGCAGGTAGCCCTCGAGCACCGCGCGCTCGGCCTCCTCCGCCTCCGCGAGCTCGGGCCGCCCCGCCGCCTGGTAGGCCTCGACCGCGTCCGTCCGCTTCTTGGCCTCCTTGGTGAGGACCTTGAGGACGTCCGCGTCGGTCAGCTCGTGGTGCTCCCCCGCCACCTCGGCGGTCGTCACGGCGGTCAGCGCCATGCGCAGCGTCGCGGTGCGGACCTGGTCGCGGGCGCGCATCGCCTCGGTCAGGTCGTGCTGGAGGGTCTGCTTCAGAGTGCTCATGCCCACCAGTGTCCTCCCCCGCCACCGCGCGGTCACCCGACTATGACGTCGGGCCGTCATACGGGCTGGATGTCTGGGAGCATGGCCGTGATGAACACTCTTGCCCGCACCCTCGCCGGAGCCACCGCGGCCGGAGCCGCCACCCTCGCGTATGCCTCGTCGGTCGAGCGCAACGCCTTCACGCTGCGGCGGGTCACGGCGCCCGTCCTGCCGCGCGGCTCCGCCCCCCTGCGCGTCCTGCACGTCTCCGACCTGCACCTGGTGCCCTCGCAGCGCCGCAAGATCGAGTGGGTGCGCTCACTCGACGCGCTCGAGCCGGACCTGGTGGTCAACACCGGCGACAACCTCGCGCACCTGCAGGCCGTGCCCGCGGTGCTGGACGCCATGGGTCCGCTGCTGGAGCGGCCGGGGGTGTTCGTGCTGGGGTCCAACGACTACCTCGCGCCGGTCGCCAAGAACCCCTTCCGCTACTTCACGTCCGACCACGCGCGCGTCGAGGGCGACCGCACGAAGCTGCCGACGCAGGACCTCGTGCGCGGCTTCGAGAACGCCGGCTGGCTCGACCTCGACAACCGGCGCGGCCACCTGAGCGTCGAGGGCCTCGACCTCGAGTTCGTCGGCGTCGACGACCCGCACATCGACCGGGACCGGTATGACGAGGTCGCGGGGCCCGCCGACCCCGACGCCGCCCTGACGATCGGGGTGGCGCACGCGCCGTACCTGCGCACGCTGGACGCCTTCACGCGCGACGGCGCCGGCCTGGTGATCGCCGGTCACACGCACGGCGGGCAGGTGTGCGTCCCGTTCTACGGCGCGCTCGTGACCAACTGCGACCTGGGGCGTGAGCGGGTCAAGGGACTGTCGCGCTGGTGGCCGGCCTGCGACAACGCGCCGTCGTCCGAGGCGCCCGACGACGCCGCGTGGCTGCACGTGTCGGCGGGTCTCGGGACCTCGCCGTTCGCGCCCGTGAGGTTCGCGTGCCGTCCGGAGGCCACCCTGATGACGCTGCGCGCGCGGGGCTGAGAGCGGGAGTGTGCGCTGGGGTGATCAGGTCGCCGAGCCGGGCGGGCGGCGACGCTCCCTGATCGATTCGTGTCCGGGGGCGTTCGTCGGCTATCCTCGGTCAGTCAACACGGGGTGTGGCGCAGCTTGGTAGCGCGCGTCGTTCGGGACGACGAGGTCGCAGGTTCAAATCCTGTCACCCCGACCAGTTGAGGGACAGGCTCTGATCCGCGGCGACGCGGGTCAGAGCCTGTCCTCGTTGCACGAACAGCCTGATCTCCTCGGCGAGCTATCGCCACTTCTGTGGGCGCGCGAAGGCGGCTCTGCTCGGCCCCGTGACAGTGTCGGGCAGCGGCGACGCCGTGAGACGGGCTCGGTTGATGTGAAATGACGATGGCATCAGTGGCGGCAACTCAGACTCCGATCGTGAACCATGGTCACACCCCGCCGGATCCCTGTCGGGATCTTGGCTCAACGGCCCTCCTCGGAGGGCCCGCTTTGTCGCCGGACTTGCACGGCATGGTGGACGCGCTCCGGGGTATGCGCCCGAGAACGCAGATCGCGCACCACGACCGCACGCACCGAGGAGCGGAGCCGCCATGAGCCACGGACTGGTCGTCGTCGGATCGGGGCCTGCGGGGGTGAGCGCCGCCCAGGCCTATCGCGATGCGGGTGGCCCCGGGCCGGTGACGATCCTGACGGCGGACGAGCATCCGCCATACCAGCGTCCCCCGCTGAGCAAGGACGTCCTGCGCGGCGAGCTCGCACCCGAGCCGGTCGCCATCGACGGCGCCGACCCTGAGCTCGCCGGGATCACCGTCGAGCTCCGCACCCGCGTGAATCGCATCGACCCCGACGCCCGGGTGGTCCATGCCGGGGGCCGTGAGATCCCGTATGCCGCATTGGTGCTCGCCTCGGGGGCCACCCCGACGCCGCTGCCCACCGCCGAGCCGGACGCCGACGTGCACCTGCTGCGCAGCCTCGCCGACGCCGAGCGCCTGGTGGAGGCGGCGAGCCACGCGCACTCGGCGGTGGTGATCGGGTCGGGGTTCATCGGCTGCGAGGCGGCCGTCTCGCTGGCTCGGCGCGGCATCGACGTCACGGTCGTCACGACCGAGCAGGCGCCGCAGGTGGCGCGGCTCGGTGACCGGGCGTCGCAGCTGCTCACGGACTGGCTGGCCGAGGAGGGTGTCGCGCTGGTCACCGGCGGGGAGGTCACGAGCGTGCGGGCGCCGCGCGAGGTGCACCTGTCCGACGGCACGACGCGCTCCCCCGACCTCGTGCTCGCCGCGCTCGGTGTGGCCCCGTCGACGGACTACCTTGCGGGGACGGGGATCTCGACGCACGAGGGGCGCGTGGTGGTCGACGACCGGCTCCGCACCTCGGTCGACGGCGTCTGGGCGGCGGGCGACGTGACCCGCGCCCACAACGCCGCTGCCGGCCGTCCGCTGCACGTCGAGCACTGGGGCGACGCGCTGACCATGGGCGAGATCGCGGGGCGCAACGCCGCAGGTGCAGACGAGTCCTGGACCGCGGTGCCCGGCTTCTGGTCCGAGATCGGCGACCGCACCCTCAAGCACGTGGCGTGGGGCGACGGCTTCGACGAGGTCAGGGTCGTCGAGCGGCCGGGCGGGCTCACCGTCTGGTATGCCCAGGACGGGGTCGTCGTCGGGGCGCTGACCTACGAGACGGACGACGACTACGAGCGGGCGGAGCAGCTGGTCATCGAGGGCGCCTCGATCGACGAGGTCTGAGCCGGGTCAGGTCGCCGTGTGGTCGATCAGGGCGGTCACCAGGATGCCGACCAGCAGACCCACCACCACCTGCGCACGGCTGTGCCGCCCCGCGCGCACCCGCGCCCACGCGGCGAGCGCCAGCACGGGGACCCCCACCAGCAGGAACCCCGGGCCGAGCTCACGCGTGAGCACCGCCACGGACACGGTGGTCACGGCGGCGTGGAAGGACGCCTTGTGCCAGCGCGACACGCCGCCGAGGACGAGCAGGCCCACCAGGACCGTCGCGACCAGGGCGACCAGCGGGCGGGGCGCACCGACGAGGGCGAGCGTCACCAGCCCCACGACCACCGAGGCGAGCGCCGCGAGGAGCGGGATCCGGCGCTGCTCACGGATCACCACCTGACGGTCCGTGACGTGCCCGCGACCGACGAGGGCGGCCAAGACGGCATACGGCACGACCACGCAGAAGGTGGTGGCGGCCATCGCCCACCCCAGCCCGCTCGCGACATCGGGGCTGTGGCGCAACGAGACCACCAGCGCGAGCACGAGCGTCTGCCAGCTCGGGTCGAGCACCCGCCCGACGCGTCGGCCCAGCGGGACGGTGGCGCACCGAGGAGGCGCACGACGTCCGGGTGGCCGTCCCAGGGGTCCTTCGTGGAGCTCATGACCGCCGGGGTGGGCGCGGGCGCATGGGCGCTGCCGGCAGGGTGGGGGCGGGCAGGACGGACGTGGCCGGCCATCCCGGCACCGGACCGAACCGCTCAGGACGGCCGCCATCGTCCTCCGCGCCGATCGCCGTCATCCAGTCCGCGCGGGCGGCGCGCACCTCCTCGTCGCTGCCCCCGACGAAGTTCCACCACATGACGAGGGATTCGTCGAGCGGCTCCCCGCCGATCAGCAGCAGGCGGGCACCGTGGGCGCCCGCCCGCACGCCGAGGCTCGCACGTCCCGCGTCGAGCAGCAGCAGGCTCCCGGGAGCGACGACCTGACCGTCCACGACCACCGCTCCGCAGTCGACGAGGACGGCGTGCTCGTATGCCGGGTCCAGCCGCACGACGCGCTCCGTCTCGGGACGGACGACGAGCTCCGCTGCCACCGTGGGCGACTCGACGCGAACGGGCGAGGTGACGCCCTCGATGGATCCGATCGCCACGCGTAGCGTGCCGTGCTCGTCCTCCTCGGCCGTCGGCGCGTGATGCTCGAACCGTGGTGCCACGCCCCGGGATCCGTCGGGCAGGGCCAGCCACAGCTGAGCGCCGCGCAGGGTCGTCGTGGCGGCGGTGGAGACCTCGGAGTGGGCGATCCCGTCGCCGGCGGTCATGAGGTTGAGCTCGCCGGGGCGGACGACGACCTCGGTGCCGAGGCTGTCGCGGTGCTCGAGCTCGCCGTCGAACAACCAGCTCACCGTCGCGAGGCCGATGTGCGGGTGTGGCGGCAGCAGCATCCCGCCGGTCACCCCCACGTCGTCCGGCCCGTAGTGGTCGACGAAGCACCACGGCCCCACGAGGGTGCGGTCGCGGTGGGGCAGCGTGCGGCGGACGGTCATGGTGCGCGGGCCGCCGAGCGGAACGAGTCGGGGGCCAGGGCGTACGTCATACGAAGTCCGTTGCCGGAGAAGGAGGCCGAGGCAGACGCATGACAGAACGATCCCACTCCGAGCGGCACCTGCCAAGCAGAGGGGCTACGCTTCCGTTGTTCCTCTAAATCCCGTAATTACTCCCCGGCGCTGACGCCGGGACGCGAGGAGAACCCCACATGCTGTCACCGCAGTCCACCGAGACCGTCAAGGCCACGGCCGGCGTCGTCGCCGAGCACGCCGAGGAGATCACGCGCCGCTTCTACCCGCACATGTTCGCCGCGCACCCCGAGCTGATGCGGGTGTTCAACAAGGCCAACCAGGCCGTCGGCGAGCAGCCCAAGGCGCTGGCCGCGTCGGTGGTGGCCTATGCCGTCAACCTGATCGACCCGGACGCCCCGGACTTCAGGCCGATCATGCAGCGCATCGCCCACAAGCACGTCTCGCTCGGCATCAAGAGCTATGAGTACACGATCGTCGGGCACCACCTCATGTGGGCCATCGGCGACGTCCTCGGCGACGCCGTCACCCCCGAGATCGCCGCAGCCTGGGACGAGGTCTACTGGCTTTTCGCCTGCCAGCTGATCGCCGAGGAGGGCAAGCTCTACGCCCTCGGCGGCACCGACCCCGAGCACCCCTGGCGCCAGTACACCGTCGTCGACCGCACCGACGAGACGGCCGAGTCCTTCTCCCTGGTGATCAAGCCCGTCGAGGGCGAGCTCCCCGCCCACCACACGGGTCAGTACGTCGCCGTCGGCGTGGACCTGCCGGGCGGCGAGCGCCAGCCGCGTCAGTACACCATCTCCGGCGTGCCCGGGCGCGAGGCCTTCCGCCTCACCATCAAGCGGGTGCACGGCGCGGACGGCGTGCCGGACGGCCAGGTCAGCAACTGGCTCGCCGACAACGCGGTCGTCGGCACCGTGCTCGACATCTCCCAGCCCGCCGGTGACGTGGTGCTCGAGGAGTCCGACGCCCCACTGGTGCTCGTCTCCGCCGGCATCGGGATCACCCCCATGGCCGCGATCCTCGAGGACCTGTCCCAGCGCCAGCCGCACCGCTCGGTCCGCGTGTTCCACGCCGACCGGTCGCATGCGCACCAGGCGCTCTACACCTCGATGCGTGGGCAGGCCGAGGCCATGCACGACGTGGTGGGGCAGTTCTGGTACGAGGAGGACGCCGACTCCGCCCCCACCATCCACCCCGCCCGCCCTGGCCTGATGGACCTGTCCGACGCCGAGATCCCCTCAGGCGCCAAGGTGTTCATGTGCGGGCCGCTGCCGTTCATGCAGGCCGTGCGACGCACCCTGATCGACAAGGGCGTCGCGCCCGAGGACATCGGCTACGAGGTCTTCGGCCCGGACCTGTGGGCGCAGAACCCGGACAACGCCGCCTGACCGACGCGGGCGGCGCGCCGGCCGTGCGCTGGCGGGCGGCCCGCGTGCACAACTGCTGCACATAGGAGGCGGTTGCGACAAACGGGTGTTGTGCGACAACGGCATTCGCGTGAGCCCAGGTCCAGAGTGCAGCAGCTGGTTACGCGGGGCGGCGGCGCGGCGTGGGTCGCGGCGGGACGGGCGGGGCGATCCCGTCCCGCCCGCGGCCGACGTGCGTGAGGCACCACTCGACGAAGTCGCGGTCGAGCATGACCTGCTCCCAGCTGAACCGCAGCACCGTCCACCCCCAGACCACGAGCTCGTCGTAGCGGCGACAGTCACGATCCAACGCGCGGCGATCGCCGTGCCAGGCGAACGAGTCGGCCTCCACCGCCAGCCGCAGGGCGGGGTCTCCCAGGTCGACCACCGCGAACAGCCCGTGATCCGCGATCTGCAGCTGGGGGGACAGGTCGAGGTCGCACCCCAGGGCGATGACCCGCAGCACCGTCTCCATCGGGCCAGACGAGCCGCCGTGGGCGTGCTGCGCCACGCGCCTCAGCGCGCGGGCGCGCGGGCCTCGCGCGCGCCGTGCCACGGCGATCAGGTCGTCCGCGGTGACCTGGGTCGAGCGCAGGGCGGAGTCCGCCACGCACAACGCGTCCTCGAACGCCAGGTCACGTGCGCAGTCCAAGACCGTCCGCAGGGGTGTGGTGACTCCCTGCGCGTGGTCACCGGGGCCCAGGCGCCGAAGCCTGACCTCGCAGCAGTCGTCGTCCGCCTTGGTCACGTGGTGCGTGCGCGGCACCGTGACCTGCGGACGGGCTGGCGGGGTGCGCACCTTGAACCCGTGATGGACCGCGGCGCTGAGGTGAGACACGACGCCGTGGTGTCGCTCCGCCTCACGGCGCGCGGCGTGAAGTCCGGGTGTGGCGTAGCGGTCGCGGCTCAGGCGCTCGACCTCGCCCCGCGACACCGCGGTCGTGACGGCGCGGCGCGTGACGTGGGGCTGCAGCTCGGCCCACGTGGCGACATGACCCAGCTCGGCGATCGTCTTGGCAACGGTGCGCATCGGGCCAGCATGACCCCGCTCGATCGGACACCGCGGGCGTCATCCACAGGGCCCGGTCTCGGGCATCCCCGTCACGAACTGCTGCACATGCCCCTCCCCATCGTCGTCCGATCTTCGTGCCCCAACGGAATTCGCTCTCACCGGCTCCCATAGTGCAGCAGTTGTGCACGCCGGGGGTCGGGGGCTGGGCGTGGCGGGCAGCGAGCGGGCGCGGTGCGGGGCGGGACGGCATACGGCTCAGGCGCCGTGGACCACGCGACCGGCGACGACCGTGGCGCCGGCGCGCATCCGCCGCAGCCCGTCCGCGACCTCATGCGAGTCCCCCTGCAGGGCAAGTGGGTCCGTATCGAGCAGGACGACGTCGCCGCGCGAGCCAGGCGTCAGCCGCTGGCCGTCGACCGAGGCGGCGAGCGCCTCGCGCACCGTGATGGCCTGCTCCGGGTGCCAGGGCGCGCGGTCGTCGCCGGAGCGGTGGACGGCCGCCGCCATCGCGAGCCAGGGGTCGAGCGGGGACACGGGCGCGTCGGAGCCGAGGGCGAGCTCGACGCCGGCGTCGAGCATCGACCGCAGCACGAAGCACCGGTCCGTCCGGTCGGCCCAGCAGCCGTCGCTGACGTCGCGGTCGTCGAGCAGGTGCGCGGGCTGGACGCTGGCGCGCAGACCCAGCGCCGCGAGCCGGGCCACGTCCTCCCAGCGCACGAGCTGGGCGTGCTCGATCGCACCGCGCGCCCCCGTGGCCGTGAAGGCGTCGAGCGCGATCCGCACCGCCGCGTCCCCGATGGCGTGCACCGCACACTCCACACCGGCCCGCGCCGCCCGGCCGAGGAGCTCGACGAGCTGCTCGCCCGAGTAGTTCTGCGCGCCGCGGCCCGTCCCGTCGAGGTAGGGCGAGCAGCAGTGTGCCGTACGGGTGTTGAGCGAGCCGTCGGAGATGAGCTTGAGCTGCCCCATGGTGACCAGCCCGGTCCGGTCGAGCGGGTCGCCGGTGCGCAGACCGCGGGCGAGCACGTCGGCCAGGCCGTCCTCGTAGGTCGATGCCCGCACCCTCAGCGTGTCCAGTCCCGCGGCCACGCGGCCCGGCCACGACCCCAGCGCCCCGCCGAACTCGAAGTCCACGACGCCGACGACGCCGAGCTCGGCGGCCGATCGCAGCACGGTCCGAAGGCCGTCGTCGAGGTGCGGGTCGGGACCGAAGGTCGCCCCCAGACGACCGTAGGCCGCGAACCACGGCCCTTCCTCCACCACCCCCGCGCCAGCCCCGGTAGGGAAGCCCAGTCGTTGCAGCGCAACGGAGTTCATCCACCCGTGATGGGCGTCGCCGCTGATGAGGACGACGGGGTGATCGCCGCTCACCTCGTCGAGCGCCGCCGCGGTCCGCGGCTCCGCCCAGGTCGAGGAGCGGTGTCCCCAGCCCTGGACCACGCTGGTCCGGTCGGCCGCCCCCAGCTCGGCGACGCGCTGGCGCACCAGCTCGACGACGTCGCCCGGCCCCGTGGCGAGCGTCGTGTCGAGCCGCACCTGCTGCAGCGCCCACTGGTCGAGGTGGACGTGCTGGTCCCACAGGCCCGGTATGCCGAAGCGGCCGCCGGCGTCGAGCACGTCGACGCCTCGGCCCGCGCGACCCGTCAGGCGTGGGCCGACCTCGCGGATCACCCCGTCGATCACCAAGACGTCAACAGGCTCGACCGGCTCGCCTCGCGACAGCGACGCCCCCCTGCCGGCGGGCCTGTCGAGGCCGACCGGGCGCACGTCGTGGATCAGGAGGGAGGCCGAGCTCATGCGGCGACGCTACCTGGCGCGCCGGGCCGCTCGGAGGTGGGCGTCCACGACGCGGCGTCTGGCGCCCTGTCCACCGTCTTGCTCGCTGGCGCCGGCCTCGGGCTGCAGCACGAGACCGGGGCCGCCACCGCAGACGGCGGATGGAGCTCGCGACGGGGGTTGCCGGCCAAGACGCCCCTGCGCCGTCACTCGACGGTGACGGACTTGGCCAGGTTGCGCGGCTTGTCGATGTCGTGGCCGAGCGCGAGGGCCGCGTGGTAGGCGATGAGCTGCGTGGGGATGGTCAGCAGGATCGGGTCGAGCTCGGGCTCGCTGCGAGGCACGACGATCGAGCGGATCCCGAGGTGGGACAGGTCGACTCCGGGGTGGGTGATGGCGACGAGCGGGCCCTTGCGCGCCAGCACCTGCTCGGCCGCGGCCACGTTGCGGTCGGTGAGGTCGTCGTCGGGGATGATCGCGACGGTGGGCATGGACTCGTCGATCAGGGCCAGCGGGCCGTGCTTGAGCTCGGAGGTCTGGTAGGCCTCGGCGTGGATGTAGCTGACCTCCTTGAGCTTCTGCGCACCCTCGCGCGCGACCGGGAAGCCGCGCACGCGCCCGATGTAGAACGCGCTCTGAGAGCCGGCGATCTCGCGGGCGAGCTCGGCGATCTCGCCCTCCTGGCCGAGGATCTCGCGGATCTGTGCGGGGATCGCCTTGAGCCCGTCGATGATTCGCTTGCCGTCCGCGACCGACAGGTCGTGCACGCGCCCGATGAGCAGCGCCAGCATCGCGAAGGCCATGGCCATGTTGGTGAGCGCCTTGGTCGAGGCGACCGCGATCTCGGGTCCGGCGTGCAGGTAGATGCCACCGTCGACCTCGCGGGCGATGGTCGAGCCGACGACGTTGACGAGGGCCACGACCTGGCCGCCCTTGCGCTTGACCTCCTGCACGGCGAAGGCCGTGTCGGCGGTCTCGCCGCTCTGCGACACGACGACGTAGAGGGTGTCCGGCTCGATCACGGGGTTGCGGTAGCGGAACTCGGAGGCGGCCTCGGCGTCGGCGGGCACCCGGGCCAGCTCCTCGAGCAGCTGGGCGCCGAGCTGCCCCACGTAGTAGGCGGATCCGCATCCGAGGATCTTGACGCGCCGGAACCCGCGCAGCTCGCGCGGGGCGAGGTTGAGGCCGTCGAGCCGGGCCGTGCCGAAACGCTCGTCGAGCCGGCCACGGATGACGGCCTCGGCGCTGTCGGGCTGCTCGAGCATCTCCTTGCGCATGTAGTGCTCGTGCCCGGTCAGCTCGAGATCCTCTGCGGCGACGGCGATCTCGACGGGCGTGCGTCCGGTGTCCTCGCCGTCGGCCGTGAACGTGCGAAAGCCCGTGGCGGTGATGGTCGCCAGCTCGCCGTCGTCGAGGTGCACCACGGAGGTCGTATGACGGACCAGGGCTGCCACGTCCGAGGCCAGGAACATCTCGCCGTCCCCCACGCCGATGATCAGCGGAGAGCCGTTGCGGGCCACCACGATCCGGTCCGGGTGTCGCTCGTCGACCACGGCGAGCGCATAGGTGCCGGTGATGCGGTCGAGTGCCTCCAGCACGGCGCCCTCGAGGGTGTCGGCGCCGGAGCGGGCGACGAGGTGGGCGAGGACCTCGGTGTCGGTGTCGCTGGCGAGCTCCACCCCGGCAGAGGTGAGCTGGGCGCGCAGCGCGGTGGCGTTGTCGATGATCCCGTTGTGCACCACCGAGATCCGTCCGTCCTCGCTGCGGTGCGGGTGGGCGTTGCGCTCGGCCGCGGGTCCGTGGGTCGCCCACCGGGTGTGGCCGATGCCGACCTTGCCGGCGAGCCGCTTGGGCAGCGCAGCCTCGAGCCCGCGGACGCGACCGACGGTGCGCACCACCGTGGTTCCCGTCCGCCCGAGTACGGCGAGGCCGGCCGAGTCGTAGCCGCGGTACTCCAGCCGCTGCAGCCCCTCGACGAGAAGGGGTGCCGCGGGCTGGGATCCGATGTATCCGACGATGCCGCACATGGGTGATCTCCTGGTCAGCCGTAGATGATGCGCCGCAGCTGTCGCTCGGACAGCTCGGGCGCCGCGACGACCCGCGATCGCAGCTCGTCCGCGATGATGGCGAACGCCTCGGCGTTGCGGGTGCCGTAGGTCTTGAGGTGGGCGTGGCGGCGGCGGACGTAGTCCTCGACGCTCTCCCGGTGCCAGGCCACGACGTCGTCGACGACGCGCTCGGCCTCGGAGCGGCTCAGGCCGGTCGAGGCGGCGACGCGATCCACGATGTCGGGGTCGTGCACGGGATGATCGTGAGGCGGAGGGACGTCATACGACAAGTTCCTGCCCGATATCGGGCAGGAACTCGACGTTTTGCACTGCCTGGGCGGGATTGAGCCTCGATCCCGTTCGATCTCGCTCGGTCTCAGCCGAGGTCGGCCAGCGCCTCGGCGATGGGGGTGTCGCCGTCGTTGAACTCGATGGTCCGCCCGGCCAGGTCGGGCCGGTCCAGGGTCGCCACGACGACGGCGGCGACGTTGGCGCGCGACGCGGCCGCGTCCTCGACGCCGGGGGTCGCGATGCGACCGCTGCCCGGGTCCTGGGACAGCCGGCTGGGGCCGAGGATCGTCCACGCGAGGTCGGTGCGCTTGAGATAGGTGTCGGCGTCGGCCTTGGCCTGCGCGTAGGCGTAGAAGGCATCGTCGGGGTCGACGCCGTGGTCCTGGCCGGCACCGTGATAGCTGACCATCACGTATCGCCGGACCCCGGCCTGCGCAGCGGCATCCATCGAGCGGATCGCGGCGTCGCGGTCGACGGCATACGTCCGCTCGGGGTCTCCCCCGCCGGCGCCGGCGGACCAGACGACCGCGTCGTGCCCGCGGAGCACGTCGGCGATGCCGTCGGTGTCGAGCTGCTCGACGTCGGCGACGCGCGCGGTGGCACCGGTCGCCTCCACGTCGGGGGCGTGCTCGGGGTTGCGGATGATCGAGGTGACCTCGTGGCCGTCGGCGACGAGGAGGGGGGCGAGGAGCAGGGCGACCTTGCCGTGGCCACCGATGACGGCGATGCGGGACATGAGCAGTCCTTTCCGTTCTGGGTGTCTACGGGTCAACGATGACACGTCCACGTTCATGCCCGAGGGGGTGTGTCGGTGGTCGTTGCTACGTTCCTCGCAACGGACCAAGGGGGTCGACATGCACCAGATCGGCGAACGCGTCGTGATCAGCGCCACGGACCTGTCTCGCGCGTCCACGTGCGAGCTCGGGCTGCTGCGCGGGCTGGACGTGCTGCTGGGGCGCCTGCCCCGGAGCGAGGCCGCGCCGGACGCGATGATGGACCAGCTCGCGACCTTGGGGGACGCGCACGAGCAGGTGGAGCTCGAGCGGTGGCTCGCCCTGCACGGCGAGCAGGGCGTGCGCCGGATCGAGCACCCCCGCCCCACCCCCATCGCGCTGTGGGCCGCCCGCGAGGCGACCTTCGCCGCGATGCGGGAGGGCGTGCCCGTGGTCTACCAGGGGTGCCTCTACGACGGCGAGCTCCTCGGCTTCGCCGACTTCCTCGTGCGCGCCGACTCCTGGACGCCGGAGCATCCCGCCTACGAGGTGCACGACACCAAGCTCGCCCGGCACGCCAAGGTGACCGCGCTGCTGCAGCTCGCGGCCTACGCCGACCAGCTCCGTCGCGGCGGCATCGACCCGACCGACCGGGTGACGCTCGTGCTGGGTGACCGCTCTCGGCCCACCTATCCGGTGGCCGAGCTCGAGGCGGTGTATGCCGAGCGCCGCTCCCACCTCGTGGCGCTGGTCACCGCCCGGCTGGCCGCCACCGAGCCGATCGCCTGGGGCGCCCCCGGCATCACGGCCTGCGGGTCCTGCGACGTGTGCGCCGCCGAGGTGGCGGCGGCCCGCGACGTGTGGCTGGTCGCCGGGGTCCGCGCGGTGCAGCGCAAAAGGCTGCGCGCCGCCGGGATCGTCACCATCGACCAGCTCGCCGCGTGCGAGGAGCCGGTGGAGGGGATGGCGAGGACGACCTTCGACAAGCTGCGTGCCCAGGCGAGGCTGCAGGTGCGCCAGTGCCCGCCCGACGGGTCGACGGGTGCCGTGCAGTTCGACGTCCACACACCCGAGGCGCTCCGGGCCATCCCCGCACCCGACGAGGGGGACATCTTCTTCGACTTCGAGGGAGACCCGATGTGGGCGGGCGACGAGGCCGGGGACCAGGGCCTGGAGTACCTCTTCGGCGTGGTCGAGACCGACGGCACCTTCCGGCCGTTCTGGGCGCACGACCGCGCCGAGGAGCGGCAGGCACTGATCGACTTCCTCGCCTACGTCGAGCAGCGCCGGGCCCGGCACCCGGGGCTGCACATCTACCACTACGCCGCCTACGAGCGGTCGGCGCTGCTGCGCCTCGCCGGGCGCCACGGCGTCGGTGAGCAGGTCGTCGACGACCTGCTGAGGCAGGGCGTCCTGGTCGACCTCTACAGCGTGGTGAAGCGGTCCCTGCGCGTCTCGCAGCCGTCCTACTCCATCAAGAAGCTCGAGCCCCTCTACATGGGCGACGACCTGCGCGGCGGCGACGTCACGACCGCCGGGGACTCCATCGTGGAGTACCACCGCTGGTCCGACGCCCGCGCCCGAGGGGACGTCGAGGAGGCGGACCGGCTGCTGCAGGCCATCGCGGACTACAACGAGTACGACTGCGTGTCGACGCTGCGGCTGCGCGACTGGCTGCTCGACCGGCTGACCGAGTCCGCCATCGCAAGCGAGAGCGCCCCCACAGGGTCTGCGATCGACGCGGGGCCCGAGGGAGAGGACCCGACGTCCGGGGACGACGCTGGCCCCGGCGCGGCGGTCGTGCAGCGGCTCCTCGCGCTGGCGGGTCCCGCCGACCAGCGCGACGCCGACGACCAGGCGGTCGCCATGGTGGCGGCATCCGTCGACTACCACCGGCGCGAGGGCAAGCCCTTCTGGTGGGCGCACTTCGACCGGCTGCAGTCCTCGCTCGACGACTGGCCCGCCTCGCGGGACGCTGTCGTCCTGGACCGCGTCGAGGTCGTCGAGGACTGGGACAAGCCGCCCGGCAAGCGCAGCGTCCGCCGGGTGCTGTCGGCGGTGGGTCGGCACGAGCCGGGCATGTCCTTCGGCAAGGGCGAGGGAGGCGGCTTCCTCGTCTATCCCTCTCCCGTCCCCGTGAGCATCGAGGCGCCCAGCCCGGAGGCGATGGGAGCCACCAGCACCCTCGCGGTCACCGAGGCCGAGGTGGTGCCCGGCGGGCGACTGCGCCTGACCATCGAGGAGCGCCTCGCCAAGGGCGCCGACGAGCACGACGACCTGCCCGTGGCCGTGACCGTCGGACCGGGCCCCATGGTCAAGGCCATCCAGGACGCCCTGCTGACCCTGGCGTCACGGGTGGACGCGGCCGGGGGGGTCGCGGCGCTCCCGCCCCACCCCGGCATCGAGGTCCTGCGCCGCCGGCCGCCCCGGCTCAGCGGGCTGGACCGCCTGCCGCCCGTCGTCGACGGTGACGCGGTGGGCGCCATCACGGCCGCCGTCACGGGGCTCGACGGGTCCTACCTCGCGGTGCAGGGACCGCCCGGGACCGGCAAGACCTATGTCGCCTCGCACGTCATCACCAACCTGGTCCGGCTGGGCTGGCGGGTGGGCGTGGTCGCCCAGTCGCACGCGGTCGTCGAGAACGTCCTCGACAAGGTCGTCAAGGTCGGCGTCCCCGCGGATGACGTCTGCAAGCCCAAGACCAAGCACGAGGACCCCTCCTGGACGGCGCTCAAGGACGCGCGTGCCGTGCGGGGATTCCTCGACGAGCACCGAGCCGCATCACGGGGCTGCGTGGTCGGCGGCACGATGTGGGACTTCTGCAACCTCAACGCGGTCGACGACGGCGAGCTGGACGTCCTGGTCATCGACGAGGCCGGCCAGTACTCCCTGGCCAACACCCTCGCCGTGGCCCGCTGCACCTCCCGGCTCCTGCTGCTCGGCGACCCCCAGCAGCTCCCGCAGGTGTCCCAGGGCATCCACCCCGAGCCCGTCGACGAGTCCGCCCTCGGGTGGCTCTCGGCCGGGCACGACACCCTCCCCGCCGAGCTCGGGTACTTCCTCGAGCGCACGTGGCGGATGCACCCGGCGGTGTGCGAGCCCATCTCGCGCCTGGCCTACGCCGGACGTCTGCGCTCCGAGGAGTCCGTCACCCTGGGGCGGTCGCTGAGCGGCGTCGAGCCCGGGCTGCGCGTCGTCACGGTCGAGCACCACGACAACTCGGTGGCCTCCCCGGAGGAGGCCGACGCCGTCGTCGACATCGTCCAGGGTCTGCTCGGCATGCCCTGGCGGGAGACGCCTGACGGTGACGAGCTGCCTCTGGGTCAGGACGACTTCGTGGTCATGGCGCCCTACAACGCGCAGGTGGCGCTGCTACGCGAGGCGCTCGACCGGGCCGGGCTCGGCGACGTGCCCGTCGGGACCGTGGACCTCTTCCAGGGCCAGGAGGCGCCCGTGGCGATCATGTCGATGACCGCCTCCGCGCTGGCCGACCTGCCGCGCGGCGCCGACTTCCTGCTGGACCGCAACCGGCTCAACGTCGCCATCTCGCGGGCCCAGTGGCTCGCCGTGCTGGTGCGGTCGAGCGTGCTCACCGAGCTCACCCCCCACACCCCCGAGCAGCTGCTCCAGCTGGGCGCGTTCATCCGGCTGTGCCGCGGCCGGTGACCGTGCGGCGGCCCACCCTCCCCCCGGCCCGGGACCGACCCGCTCCCGGACATACCACGAGGGGCCGCCGGCCTCCGGGCTCAGCGACCCCTCGTGGGGTTTGGGGCAGGTGGGGTCATCGCGTCGATCCGCGTCGACCCCCTGCGGGCCTCCCTCGTCCCTCGGTCGGGTCCTCAGGGGCTGTGTCAGGCCTGCGCCTGGACGGTGGAGAGGATCTCCTGCACCTCCTCCGGCGACGTCGCCGCCTCGAGGCGCGCCACCTGCTGCTCGTCGAGGAACACCTGGGCGAGCGAGGCGAGCAGCGTGAGGTGGTCGTCGCCGGCGCCGGCGATGCCGACCGCGAACTTCACCTCGCTGCCGTTCCAGTCCACCGGGTCGGCGTAGCGCACGAACGACAGGGCCGTGCGACGGATGGAGGACTTGGCCTCGTTGGTGCCGTGCGGGATCGCGAGCAGGTTGCCCATGTAGGTCGATACGGAGCGCTCGCGCTCGTGCATCGACGCGACGTAGGCGTCGTCCACCGCGCCCTGGACGACCAGGAGGCGACCGGCTTCCTCGATGGCCTCGTCACGCGTCCGGGCGCGGCCCGACAGCTCGATGCCGTCGCGGTGCAGCACGCCACCCTGGGGGGCGTCGTCGTGACCGGTGACGGTGTGACCGTCCCGGGCACCTGAGGTGGAGCCCGCGGCCACCGTGGTGGGGGTGACGACGGCCGCGGGGGTCTCGGAGCCGTTGGTGCGACCAAGGAGATCGACGATCTCGTCGTACCGCGGGCTGTTCATGAAGTTGTCCACGGACACGTGGACGGCCGAACCGGTCCGCTGACGGGCGCGGTCGGTGAGGTCCTGGTGGGTGACCACGAGGTCCCACTCGTCGGACAGGGTGGAGATGGCCTTGTTGACGACGGTGACGTCGTCGTGGCCGGCCGCCTTGACCTTGCGGCGCAGGACCGAGGCGCCCATGGCGGACGACCCCATGCCGGCGTCGCAGGCGAAGACGATCTTGTGGATCGAGCCGCTGTGGCCCTCGGTGGCGACGCCCGCGCCGGCGGCTGCGCCGGTGAGGGACGAGGCGACCGAGGACTTCTTGCCCTTGTTGGCCTCCATCTGCGCGGTGGCGGCGGCCAGGTCGCCCTCGTCGTCGGCACGGTCGGTCTTGAGCAGCAGGGAGGCGACGGCGAAGGTCACGGCCGTCGCGACGATCACCGAGAGGATGACGCCGACGTAGCTGTCGTTCGCGGTCTGGAGCAGCACGGCGATGATGGACCCGGGTGCGGCGGGGGCGCGCAGGCCCGAGCCGAAGAGCACGTTGGTGAAGACGCCGGACATGCCGCCGAGGATCACGGCCGCGATGAGCTTCGGCTTCATGAGGACGTACGGGAAGTAGATCTCGTGGATGCCACCGAGGAAGTGGATGATCGCGGCGCCGGGAGCCGAACCCTTGGCCAGACCCTTGCCGAAGATCGCGAAGGCGAGAAGCAGGCCGAGGCCGGGGCCGGGGTTGGCCTCGAGCAGGAAGAGGATCGACTTGCCCTTGTCGACGGCCTCGTTGGTGCCGAGGGGGGTGAGGATGCCGTGGTTGATGGCGTTGTTGAGGAAGAGGATCTTGGCGGGCTCGATGAGGATCGAGGTGAGCGGCAGCAGCCCGTGGTTGACGAGGAACTGCACCACCTGGCTCGCGGCCTTGCTGAAGGCCTCGACCACCGGGCCCATGGCGAAGAAGCCGGCGAGGGCCAGGATCATGCCCCAGATGCCGGCCGAGAAGTTGTTGACCAGCATCTCGAAGCCGGGCCTGATCTTGCCGTCCCAGATGGCGTCGATCTTCTTCATCGTCCAGCCACCGAGCGGGCCCATGATCATGGCGCCCATGAACATCGGGATGTCGGTGCCGGCGATGACGCCCATCGTGGCGATCGCGCCGACGACGCCGCCGCGGACGTCGTAGATGTTCTTGCCGCCGGTGTAGCCGATGAGCAGGGGCAGCAGGTAGGTGATCATCGGACCGACGATGCCGCCGTCCTTGAAGTCGCCCCAGCCGCCGATCTGGGCCACCCAGCTGTTGGCCGCGAGACCCCCGGTGCCGCCGGAGTTGAGCCACCCCTTCTCGATGAACAGGGCGGTGATCAGGCCCCACGCGATGAACGCGCCGATGTTGGGCATGACCATGTTGGACAGGAAGGTTCCGAACTTCTGGACGTGCACGCGGGCCGACACGCGCTCTGCGCCGCCCGAGGTACCGGTGGTACTAGCCACGGCCGATCCTTTCCCAGGTGACCCTCAACGGCGAGGATCCGTGAGACCAGTAAAGCGCCCCCACTTCTGCCCGGTCAATAGCAAAAGTCCCCCGAACGCAGATTTTCAGGCACAAGCGCATCAGCACCGGACGCGACACCACGAGCGAACGCGACCTGACGGGCATGAACGGACACATCAGGCCGGGTCCCGCGGTCCCTGGTACACCCCCATCAGGCGGAAGCGCAGCGGCTCCTCGGCATACTCCTCCAACGTGTGCGCCACCCAGCCCACGAGCCGCGCCCCCGCGAACACCGCCTCGGAGGCGTCGCCTGCCAGGGCGTGACGGTGGGTCAGCACCGCGAGCGCCCAGTCGCTGTTGGGGAACAGCCCGTGCCGATCCCACAACCCCTCCTCGAGCAGCGACGTGGGCCCCTCCAGCTCCCCCAGCCCGCCGGCCCGCAGCCGTCCCAGCAGCTGCTCGGCCCGGGGGTCGCTGTCGCGATAGACGCGGTGGCCGAAGCCCGCGGCCTGGCCGGGGTCGGCGAGGACCCGTCCGAGGGTCCCCGCCGGGTCGGCGACCGCCGCCTCGAGCAGCAGCCGGGCCCGCACCCCCGCCGAGCCGTGCAGCGGGCTGTCCATCGCGCTCAGCCCCGCCAGCAGGCAGGACCCGAGGTCGGCGCGCACGCTCGCGCTCACCCGCACCGCCGTCGTCGAGGCGGCCATGTCGTGGTCGGTCAGCAGCACGAGCGCCCGGCGCACGAGGTCCACCAGCGACGCGTCCCTGGGGTCGCCGCCGACGACCGCCGTCCACCTCGTCGCCTGGTCGGACCGCTCGTATGCCGATCCCCACGCCTCGCGGGGCAGGAGCGCGGCGGTGGCGGTGGCGATCAGGCGCCCGGCCCGCTCGCGCACGGCCGACGGGTCGAGGTCGTGCCGGCGCGCGTCGCGCGCGGTCAGCAGCAGCACCGCCAGGCGCAGCCGCTCGACGAGGCGGGCCCCCTCGGGCAGGGCCACCAGCCCTGCGCGGACGTCGGCCAGGGCGTCCTCCTCCACGACCACCGAGACGGGCTCGTCGCCACCCCACAGCAGGCCCGCGACCTCCTCCACCGACGCCGTCTCGGCGAGCACGGTCGCGTCGCGCCCCCGGTAGGCGAGCCGGTCACCCTCGAGCCGGGTGATGGTGGTGCGCACGGACTCCGCCAGCCCGGTCCCCCGCCCGAGCGACCCCGACCGCCGCTGCAGCGCCTCCACCTCCTCCGGCGCGAAGTAGCTCGCCCGCCGCCCGTCGCGGTGGGTCGGGCTCAGCTGCCCCCGGCTCACGTAGGCGTAGACGGTCTGCGTCTTGACGCCCAGCAGGCGGGCGACCTGCGCCGTGGTGAGCAGCTCTCGGTCGGGCACGCGCGTACGGGCGGGGCGCGGGACGGGGCGGTTCGGCATACGGCCTCCGAGCGGCGATCAGGCGACGTTGACGCCGTCAACCATGCCCGCGATCAACGTTGACAACACATTGATAGCAGGCCGACCGTGATCACATGACCACCACACGCGACCTCGCCGTCCCACCGGGGCTCAAGGGCCTCGTCGTCGCCGACACGGCCGTCGGCGACGTGCGCGGCTCCGAGGGCTTCTACCACTACCGCGAGCACTCGGCGCTGGACCTCGTCGAGCGCTGCTCCCTCGAGGACGTCTGGCACCTGCTGCTCACCGGCTCGCTGCCGACCCCCGACGAGGCCCGCGCCTTCGCCGAGGAGCTCGCCCCGCTGCGGGTCCTCGACGACGCGACCCTCGACCTCGTCGACCGCGAGGCCTCGACCGGCACCCCGGCCGCGCCCCTCGCGCAGCTGCGCACCGTCCTCTCCCACCTCGCCACGGGCTCACCGCCCACGTATGCCGCCCCGCCCACCGACGTCCGGGCCGAGGCACTGCGCCTGGCCGCCGCCACGCCGACGATCCTCGCGGCGCTGCACCGCCGGGGCGCCGGGCTCCCCGCCGTCGCCCCCGACCCCACGCTGTCGGCGGCCGCGGACTGGCTGTGGATGATCACCGGCGAGCGCCCGGCGCCGGAGGTGGAGCGCGCCATCAACCGCTACCTCGTCGCGACGGTCGACCACGGCTTCAACAACTCGACCTTCGCCGCCCGGGTCGTCGCGTCCTCCGGGGCCGACGTGGGGTCGGCGCTGTGCGCGGCGCTCGGGGCCTTCTCCGGGCCACTGCACGGCGGCGCCCCCGACCGCGCCCTCGAGGCGCTCGACCAGATCGGCAGCGTCGACCGGGCACCAGGGTGGGTGCGCGAGCGCGTCGCGGCCGGGGACCGGATCATGGGGTTCGGGCACGCCGTCTACACCACGCACGACCCCCGGGCCGAGATGCTCAAGGCCGAGGCGCAGCGCCTCGGCGGGCCCCTCGTCGAGCTGGCGGTGGCCGTCGAGCAGGTCGTCGAGGACACCCTCGCCGAGCTCAAGCCGGGGCGCGAGCTCTACGCCAACGTCGAGTACTACGCGGGCGTCGTGATGGAGCGCTGCGGCATCCCCCGCTCGATGTTCACGCCCACCTTCGCCGTCAGCCGGGTCGTCGGGTGGACCGCCCACATCCTCGAGCAGGCCACCACGACCAAGATCTACCGCCCGGCGGCGCGCTACGTGGGGCCGCCGGTCGTGCACTGAGCCGGCGCGCGTCGCCGCCACCCTGGGTGGCGGCGGGCGCGTCGGCATGCGGTCTCGTGGGCCGGACGGCCGGGAATCCCCGCCGCCGCGGCCCTGTTGTCCCCCACATGGCCACTCCCCTGTCGATCCTTGACCTGGCGTTCGTCGCCCCCGCCCAGAGCACGCGCGACGCGCTCCTCGAGAGCGTCGCCCTCGCGCAGAAGGCCGAGGAGACCGGGCGGTTCGAGCGCATCTGGTTTGCCGAGCACCACAACATGCGGACCATCGCGTCCGCGGCGACGTCGGTGCTGATCGGCCACGTCGCGTCGGCGACCTCGACGATCCGCGTCGGCGCCGGCGGCGTCATGCTCCCCAACCACTCCCCGCTGGTCATCGCCGAGCAGTTCGGGACGCTGGCCGAGCTGCACCCCGGGCGCATCGACCTCGGGCTCGGCCGCGCCCCGGGCACCGACCAGGAGACGCTGCGTGCGCTGCGCCGCGACCCGCGCGCCTCCGACCAGTTCCCCCAGGACGTGCAGGAGCTGCAGGGTTACCTGTCGCAGGACACGCTCGTGCCGGGCATCCACGCCTACCCGGGCTGGGGGACGCAGGTCCCGCTCTACATCCTCGGGTCGTCGCTGTTCGGCGCGCAGCTCGCCGCGGCCCTCGGACTGCCCTACTCCTTCGCCAGCCACTTCGCCCCGGACGCGCTCGAGCAGGCCGTGCAGGTCTATCGCGACCGCTTCCAGCCCTCCGAGCAGCTCGCCGAGCCCTATGTCATCGCCGCGCTCAACGTGATCGCGGCGGACGACACCGCCACGGCGGAGGAGCAGGCCCGCCTGGTGCGCCGCCAGCGGCTGCGCACCAGGGCCGGCCGGCGGGGCACCGAGCTCACCGAGGAGCAGGTGGACGAGGCGATGGGCACGGCGTTCGGGCAGCAGGTGCAGCACATGATGCGCTGGACGGCGGTCGGGGACGGGGCCGAGGTGGCGCGCTACCTCGCCGAGTTCCGCGACCACGCCCAGGCCGACGAGCTCATGGTCACCAACGCCACCCAGGGGCTCGACGCCCGGCTGCGGGCGCTCGAGATCATCGCCACCGTGCCCTGAGCCGCTCCCTCACCCGCCACCCACACACAAAGATCGTGAGGGTTTCGTCCACCTTGCTTGGACGAGACCCTCACGACCTTGCGGGTTTTTTGGGGGGTGCGGGTCAGGCGGGGCGCAGCCCCAGCTCGTCGGCCACGAGCTCGGCGATCTGCACGGCGTTGAGCCCCGCGCCCTTGCGCAGGTTGTCGTTGCTGATGAAGAGCACCAACCCCTTGCCGCCGTCGACCGACTGGTCCTGACGGATGCGCCCGACGAATGACGGGTCGGCGCCCGCCGCCTCGAGGGGTGTCGGCACGTCGCGCAGCTCGACGCCCGGCGCGGACGCCAACAGCTCGGTGGCCCGCTCGACCGAGAGGGGGCGGGCGAACTCCGCGTTGATCGACAGCGAGTGCCCGCTGAAGACCGGCACGCGCACGCACGTGCCGGAGACGCGCAGCTCGGGCAGGTCCAGGATCTTGCGGGACTCGTTGCGGAGCTTCTGCTCCTCGTCGGTCTCGAGGGAGCCGTCGTCGACGATCGAGCCGGCCATGGGGAGCACGTTGTAGGCGATGGGCGCGACGTACTTGGTGGGCTCGCCAAGGTCGACCGCGGACCCGTCATGGGTCAGCCCCTCGATGGCGCCCTCGCCCGCGTCGGTGCCGCGGCGGACCTGCCCGGCGAGCTCCTCGACCCCGGCCAGCCCCGAGCCGGACACGGCCTGGTAGCTCGAGACGACCAGCCGCTCGAGCCCGGCCTCGTCGGCGAGGGGCTTGAGCACCGGCATCGCGGCCATCGTCGTGCAGTTGGGGTTGGCGATGATCCCCTTGGGGCGATCCGTGATCGCGCCCGGGTTGACCTCGGAGACGACCAGCGGGACCTCGGGGTCCTTGCGCCAGCCGGAGGAGTTGTCGACCACGACGACCCCGGCCTCGGCGAACCGCGGCGCCTGCGCCTTGGAGGTGGTCGCGCCGGCGGAGAAGATCGCGATGTCCAGCCCGCTGGGGTCGGCCGACGCGGCGTCCTCGATCGTGATCTCCTGCCCACGGTAGGTCAGGGTCCTGCCCGCCGAGCGCGCGGACGCGAACAGCCGCAGGGAGGCGACCGGGAAGTCGCGCTCCTCGAGGATCCGCAGGACGACGGTGCCGACCTGCCCGGTGGCGCCGACGACGCCGAGGTTGACTCCAGTGCTCATGTCAGTCTCCTTCTCAGCGCCCGGTGCCGCCATAGACGACGGCCTCGCCGGACGCGCTGTCCAGCCCGAACGCCGTGTGCACGGCGCGCACCGCGTCGTCGAGCTGGTCGTCGCGGGTGACGACCGAGATGCGGATCTCGGAGGTCGAGATCATCTCGATGTTGATGCCCGAGTCCGCCAGCGCCTTGAAGAAGGTCGCCGACACCCCGGGGTTGGACTTCATGCCCGCGCCGACGAGCGAGAGCTTGCCGATCTGGTCGTCATACTGCAGCGACCGGAAACCGACGCGCTCCTGGACCCGGCCGAGGAACTGGGCCGCCTGCGGGCCGTCCGTCTTGGGGAGGGTGAAGGAGATGTCCGTCAGGCCGGTCTCCACGGCCGAGACGTTCTGCACGATCATGTCGATGTTGACGCCGGCCTGGGACAGCGCCTCGAAGATCTCGGCGGCCTTGCCCGGGTTGTCCGGCACGCCCACGATCGTGATCTTGGCCTCGCTGCGGTCGTGCGCGACTCCGGAGATCAGGGATGCTTCCACGTCTGCTCCTTCGGGGTGGTCCATGACGAGGGTGCCCTCCTTGTGGGAGAAGGACGACCGCACGTGGATCGGGAGGTTGTAGCGGCGGGCGTACTCGACGCAGCGCAGCATGAGGATCTTGGCGCCGTTGGCGGCCAGCTCGAGCATCTCCTCGCTGGAGACGCGGTCGAGCTTGCGGGCCGTGGGGACGATGCGGGGATCGGCGGTGAAGACGCCGTCGACGTCGGTGTAGATCTCGCAGACGTCCGCCTCGAGCGCCGCCGCCAGGGCCACCGCGGTGGTGTCCGAGCCACCGCGGCCGAGGGTCGTGATGTTCTTCGTCTCCTGCGAGACCCCCTGGAAGCCGGCGACGATCGCGATGTGGCCGACGTCCATGGCGGCGCGGATGCGGCCGGGGGTGACGTCGAGGATGCGCGCCTTGCCGTGCTGCTCGTCGGTGATGATGCCGGCCTGGCTGCCCGTGAAGGACTGAGCGGTGTAGCCGAGGTTGGCAATCGCCATCGCCATGACCGCCATCGAGATCCGCTCGCCCGCCGTGAGGAGCATGTCCATCTCGCGCAGGGGCGGCAGCGGGCTGATCTGCGTCGCCAGGTCGATGAGCTCGTCGGTGCTGTCACCCATGGCGCTCACCACGACGCAGACGTCGTTGCCGGCCTTCTTCGTCTCGACGATCCGGCGTGCGACACGCTTGACGCTGTCGGCGTCCGCGACGGACGAACCGCCGAACTTCATGACCACCAGGCTCACGGGCTCGCCTCTCGGGACGGGGACGGGGATGGGGCGGGGCCAGCCTAGCGAGCACCGCCGCCGCGCCTGGCCGACGCCGCATCCCGAGATGCCTCGGGTAGTTTCGACGGGTGCGCTACCTGCTGCTCGCCTGGGGATCTCGCGGGGACGTCCAGCCCTTCGTCGCGCTCGGGCTGGGGCTGCGCGCGGCCGGTCACGAGGTGACCGTCGCCGCGACCCTGGACTTCGAGTCGTGGATCCGCGAGCAGGGCCTCGGCTACACGGACTTCGGCGTGTCGGTCGCCGAGCTGTCCCGCACCGACCTCGGCCGCCGCTGGCTCGGCGGCACGTCTCGCACCGTCGTCGGCGAGCTGCGGATGATGCGTGAGGTCAGCACCCTGGCCGCCGACGTCGTCTCCACCACCCTGCTGCGTGCCGTGCCGGACCACGACGTGCTGATCTCGAGCACGCTCACCTTCGAGGCGGGCTGGGCCCTCGCCCGCGCCACCGGGATCGGTCACGCCGTCGCGCTGTTCGCGCCCGCGCTGCAGACCTCGCTCGGGTCGTCCTACGTGTATGCCGCCCTCCCCCGTCGCCACAGCACCCTCAACCGGGTGCTGGGGGCGCTGACCTCCACGGCCGTCCAGCCCGTCGTCGCCCCGATCGCCGCCGAGCTGCGTCGTCGCCTCGGCGTGCGTCGACCCGGCCCGTTGCAGCTGCGCGAGGACATCCGGAGCACGCCGACGCTCCTGGCCGTCAGCCCGCACGTGGTGCCGCCGGCGCCGGACTGGCCCATGCCGGTGCAGGTCACCGGCTGGTGGACGCTGCCCGCCCACCCCGGCGAACCCCGCGACCCCGGCGCCCCCGGCGACCCCGGTCACCCCGGCGAGCCCGACCCCGCGCTGCTCGCCTTCGTCGAGGCCGGTCCGCCACCGGTCTACGTCGGCTTCGGGTCGATGAGCTCACCTGATCCTCGCGGGAGCTCGCGGCTCGTGGCCGACGCCTGCCGGGCCGCCGGGGTCCGTGCGGTCGTGCTGCGGGGCAACGCCGACCTGCACGTCACCGGCGACGGTGTCCTCACCATCGAGGGGGCCGCTCACGATCTGCTCTTTCCGCGTATGGCGGCCGTGGTCGGGCACGGCGGGGCAGGCACGACCGGGGCGGCGTTCCGCGCGGGGGTGCCCCAGGTGGTCGTGCCGCACATGGGCGACCAGCCCTACTGGGGGCGGCGGGTCCACGAGCTCGGGTGCGGGCCGGCGCCCGTCGCGCGGCGAGAGCTCACCGCGCAGCGGCTGGCGGACGGCATACGAGCGGCTCTGACACCCGGGTGCGCCGAGGCCGCCCGCAGGCTCGGCGACCAGGTGCGCACCGAGGACGGGGTCGCGGCGGCGGTCGCCCACCTCGAGCGGACCTTTGCCCGCTGACTCAGGTGTGCAGCGCCTCGAACTCCGCCTCGGCCACGGTCTCCTGGTCGGCATCCAGGCGGATGTGGGACAGCACGGACTGCAGGACGCGCAGCGCTGACGCGGCGCGGTCGCCCCAGGAGGACAGGTAGGAGAACTGCCACCACCACAACGCCTCGACCGGCCGCCCTGCCTCGTGGTGCTGCAGGCCGTGGACCAGGTCGACGACGATGGAGGCCAGGTCGTTGGACAGGGAGCCTGCCGTGAGCTCCCCCGAGGTGACGGGGTCGACGACGTCGGCATACTCGTCCAGGCCCTCGAACAACCGGGCCAGGCCCTCGCGGACCGGGTCCGTGTCGACGTCCGGACCAGGGTCGGGCTCGAACTTCTCGTCCAGGACGACGTCCTGGATGGCCCCGAGGCGCGCGCCCGTCAGGAGCACCTGTGACAGACCCAGCAGCAGGAACGGGATGGCCGAGTCGGGGGCGTCGCCCCGGGCCACGTCGGTCACGATGTCGCAGAAGGCGCGCACGTCCTCAGCGGTCTGGCTCTCCACCGCAGCCAGGTCGTCCGCGATCGTCCGGTCAGACATTGAGCATCCTCCTGCCCTCGAACGCCCTCCCGAGCGTGACTTCGTCGGCGTACTCCAAGTCTCCACCCACCGGCAGCCCGCTCGCGAGGCGGCTCACCCGCAGCCCCAGCGGCCCGAGGAGGCGCGCGAGATAGCTCGCGGTGGCCTCGCCCTCGAGGTTAGGGTCCGTGGCGATGATGATCTCGGTGATCTCGGTGCTGCCGAGCCGGGCCATCAGCTCGGTGATGCGCAGGTCGTCCGGGCCGATGCCGTCGATCGGGCTGATCGCGCCGCCGAGCACGTGGTAGCGACCCCGGAACTCGCGCGTCCGCTCGATGGCCACGACGTCCTTGGGCTCCTCGACCACGCAGATCAGGCCCGGGTCGCGCCGCGGGTCCTGGCAGATGCGGCACTGCTCGGCCTCGGCGACGTTGCCGCACACCACGCAGAACCGCACCTTGGCCTTGACCTGGTTGAGCGCCTCCACGAGCCGGCTCACGTCGGCCTGATCGGCCTGCAGGATGTGGAACGCGATGCGCTGCGCACTCTTGGGACCGACCCCGGGAAGTCTCCCGAGCTCGTCGATCAGGTCTTGGACAGCGCCTTCATACACAACCGCGAGCCTATGCCCTGGCGCCGACAAACCCCGTCGTGCCGGGCGTCCGGGTCAGGGAGGACGTCGACTGGTGCGACGGCGGTGGGTCGGGGATGGTGGACGGTATGACGACCGCCGCCGCCTCGCGCCCCATCCGCATCGGGCTCCAGCTCCAGCCGCAGCACGCCACCTACGCCCAGCTCCGCGATGCCGTCAGTCGGGCCGAGGACCTGGGCGTGGACATCGTCTACAACTGGGACCACTTCTATCCGCTGAACGGCGACCCGGACGGCGCGCACTTCGAGTGCTGGACGCTGCTCGCCGCGTGGGCCGAGCAGACGACCCGGGTGCAGCTGGCGCCCCTGGTCACGTGCAACAGCTATCGCAACCCCGACCTGCTCGCCGACATGGCCCGCACAGTCGACCACATCAGCGGCGGCCGGCTGATCCTCGGCATCGGGTCGGGGTGGTTCGAGCGCGACTACGACGCGTACGGCTACGAGTTCGGCACCGCCGGCTCTCGCCTGGACGACCTCGCCGCGTCGATGCCGCGCATCAAGGCCCGGTGGGCCGCGCTCAACCCGCAGCCCACGCGCGACATCCCCGTGCTGATCGGCGGCGGTGGAGAGCGCAAGACACTGCGGATCGTGGCGCAGCACGCCGACATCTGGCACACCTTCGCGACGGGCGAGGAGCTTGGGCACAAGGCCTCGGTGCTGCGGGACCACTGCGCCGCGGTCGGGCGGGACCCCGCCCGGATCGAGATGTCGGTCGGCGTCGGCGGCCGCGGGCGCGACGCGCGGCAGCCGGAGGCACCGGAGGTGGAGGGCACGCCGCTGCTCGAGATGGGCGCGACGACGTTCACGATGGGTGTGAGCGGGCCGGACTACCCGATGGAGCACGTGGAGCCGTGGCTGCGGTGGCGCGACGAGCTCAACGCCTCCCGCTGACCGCGCGACTGACCGCACCCGCCGACATACGTGTGCTCCCAGCTCACGGACGCCGACCGGTGCGGACGCCTCAGGCCTGGGCGGAGCGGTCGTTGGTCGTGCCCGCGAGCTCTTGGCCGGTCAGCTCGTGGATCGCGGCCATCACCTCGTCCGTGACCTGGCGGCGGGCCTTGGCGGCGGGGATGCCGTCGAAGCGCCCGGCCACCTCGATGGGGGTGCCGAACCTCACGGTGACCTTGGCGATCCGGGGCCAGCGCGCGCCGACGGGTTGGATGTCGGGCGTGCCGATCAGACCGACCGGCACGATCGGGCAGCCCGCCTGCAGCGCGAGCCAGGCCGCTCCCGTCTTGCCCTTGTAGAGCCGGCCGTCGCGCGATCGGGTGCCCTCCGGATAGATGCCGGTGGCGCCGCCGCGACGCAGGACCTCCAGCTGCGCCTCGAGCGACTGCTGCGCGGCGCGGGAGGAGTCGCGGTCGACCGGGATGGCACCGACGGCCTCGAACATCTCGCGACGGATCGCGCCCACGACGCCCGTGCCCGTGAAGTACTCCGCCTTGGCGAGGAAGGCGACCTGGCGCGGAGCCGCCAGCGGGATCACGAAGCTGTCGATGAACGACAGGTGGTTGCTCGCCAGGATCACCGGCCCGCGCCGGGGGACGTTGTCCATGCCCTCGATGCGCGGCCGATAGATCGCGTGGGTCACCGGCTTGAGCACCGAGTGGACGAGTCGGTAGAACATGGACCCTCGCAGTCGACGGAACGGGCGTGCGGGGCGAGCCTAGCGGTCCTTGACGTGGCGGTAGGTCCCCTGGCGCGCCCCGCGTCCGTATGCCGGTCCCACCGCCTCGGTGGGCACCGTCAGGGGCTCCGATCCTCGATGACCTTGCCGCCGAGGATGCTGGCGATGACCGCCGGCCCGGCGGCACCTCCGTCCACGCTCTCGTCATCGGTGCTGACGTCGTCGTCGGAGACCCGGCGAACCTGGCGCCCCTGGGCCTGGCGCCCCTCCTGCGCCGCGGCTCGACGCATCGCCCGCTGGTAGGGCGACAACGACGCCTCGTCCACGGGCACCGACTCGGGATCCACAGGCTCGTCCTCGTCGCGCGGGCCGTCCGCGGCGTGCGACGCCGCGCCGGGCCCATCGGAGGTCTCGGCCTGACCGCGCCTCACCGCGTCGGCTTCCCCTGCCGGCGCAGAGGTCTGTCCCTCCGACGACCGGTCCGTGCGGGGCTCCGCTGCGGTGGACGACGTCGTCGGCTGGCTGGGCGCCGCCCAGTCGGGCGCCGGCGCGCCGGCGGCCCAGCCACCGGAGCCGTCGTCGGTGCTGCGGGAGGACGCTCCGCCCATGCCCATGGCCTCCCGCATCGACGCGGACGGGTCAGGGGCGGAGCCTGGGGCCGACGCGCCCGGAGCGGGCGGCGTTGACGGCGTTGAGGGCGTCGGCGGCGTTGATGGCGCTGATGGGGTTGTTGTGCTTGACGGATCGGGCTGCCGCGGGGCTGCCGGCGGGCGTGTGGGCGGGACGGCACCGTGGCCACCGGCCGCGTGGGACGCGAGCGGCACCCCCTCGACCTGGGCGTCGACGCCGATCACGTCGATCAGCGCCTGACGCACGACCTCGGCGTGCACCTTGCTCGTCGCGAACCGTTGCGCGACACCGGGGTTGTTGATGCCGAGCACGACGCGACGGCCGTCGAACTCCATGATCTGGGCGTGCTCGGACAGCATCGTCCAGGTCACGCGCTTGTCCTTGAAGACGGCGGCCAGCACGTCGGGCCAGGCGCGCCGCAGCATGTCGGCGTCGACCCCGCCGGGGGACTGCGGGGGGCGCTGCGGCTGCGCCGCCGAAGGACGGCTCTCCCGCACGTGCTTCTGCTGCAGCGCCTCACGCTCCTGCGCCGAGACGCCGGCGCTGCGGGGCACGTCCCCCGAGGCAGCCGGCGCGGGCATCGGCACGTCGCTGACCCTGGAGGCGTCCGCCGCGACCTGCTGGCGCACCTCCTCCCCCCGCTCGGCCACAGGGGACGGGGACGGGGTGGTGGACGACGCGGTGGTGGACGACGGCGAGGGGGACGCGGCGGCCACCGCTGCCTCCGCGGGCGACGACGCCTCGGGGGGACGCCGTGCGGCGGCCCGCGCGGCGTCGGCGCCGGTGAGACCAC